>Ga0182739_1001199_pt1 | contig 28287 bp, 14 predicted proteins | sample eDN5th30CBELigBY_FD_128873 | JGI IMG/M metagenome (GOLD analysis project Ga0182739, IMG submission 128873) | Enriched backyard soil microbial communities from Emeryville, California, USA - eDNA 5th pass 30_C BE-Lig BY (version 2) (version 2) | ecosystem: Environmental > Terrestrial > Soil >... | reverse complement strand
CTACTTAGCTACGTTTGGAAAGAATCGACGTCGGGTCCGCCGCGCAAGTATTACCAGATCACGCCGGCGGGAACTGACGTGCTCAATAGGTTGGATACCACGTGGGAGGAGTTGGTTTTTGCCGTGCAGACATCTACGGCAGGACGACCACAAGGGGCGGGTAGCGAAGCACCCGACGATATGGTGGGAAGCGACCCGGAAGCCAATAACTAGCAAAAAGCAAACAGCAGGAAAGCAAATAGCAAACAAAAAGACAATAAAACCACAAGAAAATGAACAGAACCATCATCATTAACATAAACGGCATCGTCTTTCACATCGAGGAGGATGCTTATGACGTATTGCGCTCCTACATGATCGAGGTGAAGAAGCACTTCGGGAACACGGCAGACAGTCATGAAATCGTGGGCGACATTGAAAATCGGATTGCCGAAATGTTTAACGATCGCATTGTTCAGGGTAAGAAGGAGGTCGTCACCATGCAGGATGTAAACGACGTCATTACTCAAATGGGACGCGTAAGTGACTTTGAGACCGACGGACAGGAAGCGGAATACACGACGGAAGAAGGATACGATTTCCCCCCCGTTAGCGGTGATCGGAAACTGATGCGTGACCCGGACGACAAGGTGTTCGGCGGGGTTTGTAGCGGATTGGGCCATTACTTTGCCATTGAGGCGCGGTGGGTTAGGCTTATCCTGGTGCTGTTGTTCGTCTTTGGCGGCACGGGCTTCCTGCTCTACGTTATCCTTTGGATCGTGATGCCTTTAGCCCGTACCCGGGCCGATCGGATGGCTATGCGCGGGGAGGCGCCAAATCTACAGAATTTCAAACGTAGTTTTCAGGAGGAGATGGAGGGCCTCCGTTCAAATTTTACCGGAGCCGAGGAGGGTATTAAGCGTGGACTCAACTCGGCTGGGAATTTCTTGATGCGCGCATTTATCGTGCTGGTGAAGATTATCGGTGTACTGGTAATTGTAGGGTTGTGCGGAGGGCTCATTGTGTTGGTGATTGCTATTGTTGCCAGTTTCGGCTTTTTTGGTAGCAATGCTGGTATGGCGATGTTTCCGCTGAACGTGATCGATTCCGGTTTTCGTACGCCGACGCTAATCAGTGCATTGGTTGTAGCTGTTATTCCCTTTGTTGCACTGGTAGCGCTGATTATCAGAATTTTGTTTAACCGGAGTGCAATGGGCCAGTATACCGGATTTGCGCTGTTGATTGTATGGTTGATTGCAGTAGGTTTTACGACCGTATATGCTACCCGCACGCTGAACGACTTCCGCGAGGAAAGTACCGTGGTGGAAGAACAGCCGCTGGAGCCGTATCGGGTGTTTCACTTGACGAGAAATGACATGACGGTAATCCGCCTCCAGCGCGATTCGGCGGATCGGATATCCAATATCCGTCAACGAGCCATCGTCCGCAACCGGAATATCCTTGAAGGACAAAGCCGTATGTACATGCGTATCGTGAAAGTAGACTCCCTGCAGGCACCGTCACTCACCTATGAGTATTCGGCACGTGGTGTTACGTACGAACGGGCTGCTGAGCGTGCGGGCAAGATCGACTACGATTTCCAACAACAGGGCGATACGCTCCTATTTGGCAGTCACTTCAGTATTGCAAATGACGACTTGATGCGCGACCAACGTGTGTACCTGAAACTGAATATCCCGATGGGTGCCCGGCTAATCATTGACAGGGAGTTACAGCGCCACATCTGGGATTTGCCGTTCAACCAATGTGAAGAAAATTACGGCTATTCGGACCGGCCTGATAGAACCGAATGGGTGATGACTGCATCGGGCCTGAAATGCGCAATGGCTCCGCCGGCACCTGAGGAAACGGACGTCATCGTCGATACGGTTGTCATCGATACAGGCAGCATGTTGATTGATAGCTTGCCGGCAAATGATTAGGAACCGATGCAATTTGCAAAGTGGATAAAATTTAAAATTATTTCGGTAACGATGCAACTTTTCGATGGTTCCATGCGTCTTACCAACGTACCCCGGCTCACAAACGACACAACACGCGGTATTGAACAGTAAATAAACAAACAATATATAACATGCCTATTTACAGTAGGTTAGAAAGCGATTTGCTTTTTAACAGGGGCGGGTTATGTAAAGCGAAAACCACAATGAAACACATTTATATATGGATAACCACCCTTCTGGTTACTTACAGCATGGGAGTGGGAGCTCAGGAAGCAGTACTTACCGGCAAGGTAGTTGACGAGCAACAACAGCCGCTCGACCTGGCTACTGTACACCTGTTGAGTGCCGGAGATTCGTCGGTATTGCGTACTATTTTTGCCGATGAGCAAGGAGGATTTACGTTTACAGGTACTACCCAGGGTAACTATCGTGTCATGGCGGTGCTTGTAGGTTACGATGACATGGTCAGCGAGCCGTTTGTGGTGGCCGTTGGTGAAATGGCCAAAGATGTCGGTACGTTAGTACTGCGAAATGCCAACACGGTACTGGCTGAAGTGACCGTGGACGCCCCTCAGCGGCCGTTGGTGGAGCGCCGTGCCGATATGCTGGTAGTCAATGTGGAAAACTCAACGCTGGCCGCCGGTAATACCGCCATGGACATCCTTGAGCGTTCGCCCGGAGTGACCGTAGACAAGGATGATAACATCAGCCTGATGGGCAAACAGGGCGTTACGGTGATGATCGATGGCAGATTAACCCATCTCTCTGCCGAACAATTGGCCAATTTCCTTCGCAACACGGATGGTAATACCATCAAATCCATTGAGTTGATTACCAATCCTTCTTCCAAATACGATGCTTCGGGTACCGCTGGAATGATCAATATTGTGCTTAAGAAGAACCGCCTGGCGGGGACCAACGGTTCCCTCACCCTGGGCGCAGGCTACGGATTGGGCCATAAGGCAAACACATCGCTCAATCTCAACCATAAACAAGGCCCGGTAAACGTCTACGGCACCTATAGCTACATGAATAACAGGGGTGGCCAGGAGTTTGATATTTTCCGGTCGATTTCATTGGCCGGCGGTGCCAATACGGATTTTCAGCAATATACCGACTTTATTCGGCATAATTCGAGTCATTCCTACCGTGCCGGTGTCGACTACCAGACGTCAGACCGGAACGCAATTGGTGTATCATTCAATGGCTATGCCAGCGGTAACGACAACGATAATTCGAGCCGGACACTCATTGGACAAACCATCCTGTCGCCCGATTCGACCCTCACGACTTCCTCTGCTTTCGATGGAAGTTATACGAGTTTTGCGGTTAATGTAAACAATCAGTTCACTATCGATACCAACGGCCGTAAATTGGTCGCTGATGTGGATATCTCGCGGTTTTCGAACCACAACAAAGCGCATTATAACAACACCCTTTTCCTGCCATCGGGCGATATGAAGGACGAACCGCTGCTTTCGCGCAGCGACATGCCTACTATTATCGATATCCGGGTAGCCAAGGTGGATTACACCCACCCGATCGGAAAAGGCAGCAAGATAGAAGGCGGTTTGAAATACAGCAACGTGGCATCCGATAACGACATGCGTTTTGAGAACTGGGAGGGAGGCGTATGGCAGAATGCCGAGAGCCGTACCAACCACTTTGTGTATGAAGAGCAGGTAGCAGCGGCATACCTCAACTACCATACCCAATTAGGTAAATGGGGTGTCCAGGCCGGGCTTCGTAGCGAGTATACGGTTTCTGATGGCAACTCCATTACATTGGCCAATCGCATCAAGCGTGATTACCTTGACTTTTTCCCCAGTGTATTTGTGAATTACAACGTTTCTGAAAACCATCAGCTGGGTCTTTCCTATAGCAAGCGCATCAACAGGCCAAATTACGGGAACCTGAATCCCTTCGAGTACTTCCTCGACCAGTATACGTTTGAACGGGGTAACCCATATTTACGGCCCGAGTATACCCATGCGTTCGACCTGTCGTATACCCTGTTGCAGCGCTATAACCTGAGTGCTGGCTACAGCCGTACCAACGATGTGATTGCCGAGTCGATGAATCAAAACGATGAAACCAAACAAACCTGGGTGTCGCGGGATAACCTGGCCAAGCAGGATATCTGGTATGGCAATGTGAATGCACCGGTGAAAGTGGCAAAATGGTGGGATACCAATACAAACCTGAATGCTTTTTACATGGCCTTTGACGGGCCGTTGAATGGGCAACACCTTCATCAAGGGCAGTTTGCATGGCAGTTGCGCAGCAACCACACCTTTACGATATGGCCAACCTTCACGGCGGAGGCCTCGGCCAACTACCAATCATCATTGATTTACAGCGTATACCGCATAGGTGCGCAATGGTCTGTTGATGCAGGCTTGAACAAATCTTTCTACAATAAGAAAGCAAACCTGAAGTTTTCGGTCACCGATATATTTGATACCCGTATTCAGGATGTGCGGACCCGTTTTGGAGGTTTGCATGCCATCATTAATCAGAAAAATGAAACAAGGGTTGCGCGGCTTACCCTAACCGTCAACTTTGGTAACCTCAAGAACGGCGCCCGCCGGGAGGCCCAGAGTGAGGAGAAAAGCCGTGTCAGTATGCCTTAGTGTGTTTGGGCATATAAATTTGTGGTTCACCGCCGTCGATGGGAATCGACGGCGGTTTTTCTGATTCTACGATGAAAAAAAGGAAAAGTATTGAACGGATCGGTAGCTAATTGGTAGCAATCTTATCGACAGTCTTTCTCGCATATTCGCTCGGGCTCATACCAAACTGCTTGGTGAAACTGCGGCTGAAATACGATTGCGAGTTAAAACCCACGGCGTCGGATATTTCATAGATCTTCATACCCCCTTGCAGGATAAGTTCCGCGGCTCTTTTCAAGCGCGTGATACGAATCAGATCATTTGGCGTAAGATTCGACAGTCCATTGATTTTACGATACAATGTCGGACGACTCAAGTTCATTTGCTCCGCAATCATCTCTACATCCAGGTTAATGTCGGCGATGTGTTTGAGGATAATGTCATTCAACTTTTCAAGGAAATTTTCGTCAGCTTTAGAATATGCCATGGACTTCATGTTGGCGATAGGCGAATGAAAATAGAAATTACGAATGCTATTGCGGTTACTCAACAGATTTGCTATCTGAGCCAACATGATATCCATCGAAAAAGGCTTTTCGAGATAAGCGTCTGCCCCAAGTTCCAAGCCTTCTAGGCGTGCTTGTGTGGTATTCTTGGCCGTGAGCATCATTACCGGAATATGACTGTATTCCAAGTCCGTTTTGATTTTTTTCAACAAGGTAAAACCATCCATGACGGGCATCATGACGTCACTGACCACCAATTGTATGCTGTAATCGTGTAGTAATATCAATGCTTCGTCGCCGTCGGAGGCCATCAAAATATTATATGTCGCACTTGTTTCTCTGCCTACGAGGTCTTTCATATCTTCATTATCCTCGACTATAAGAATGGTAGGCCGAGTAGGATCGAAGTCAAAATGATTTGCGAACTTGTCTTCATCGATGGCCTTAATTTCATTTCCACTTAATATTTCAATCGAATCCGGTTGGGTTACAGACAAGGTTAATTTAAATGTAATGAGCGGATTTTCCTCTTCATCAAGCAATATCAATGAACCACGGTGCATTTCTGCGAGCGATCGAGCCAACGGCAACCCTAAACCCGTACCCGCTTCATGCTCCGAATATTTGCCGCGAAAAAAGGGTTCGAATACCTTTTCCCTAATCTCTGTGGGGATTTGCAGACCGTCATTACTTACCCCAATCGAGAAGTTGTCCTTATCCCGGTCGTAAACGAATGAAATGGAAATAACACTTGCCGCGTACTTTAATGCGTTGGTAAGCAGGTTACTGATGATTTTAGTACAGGCTTCTTTATCGATATATACCTCAAGTTTATCAACGTTTGTGCGTAATCTGAAGGTGAGTTGTTGCTGGGCGGCAGTATCTTCAAATTGCAAACAGGTGTATTTCAACAATGCCACGATATCCGCTTTTACAAATGCAAGTCGATAGCCGTCAAGCTCCGTTTTGCGGAAGTCGAGTAATTGGTTAACCAAGTCAAGAAGTCTGTTGGCATTTTTTTCTACAGTACACAAATAATTTTTAGCGTCTTCGGGAATGCGCTTGTTATTTAATACTTTTTCTAATGGTATCGTAATAAGGGTAAGTGGGGTGCGAATTTCGTGTGCGATGGAAATAAAGAAATCAATTTTAGCCTGATATAGTTCTTTTTCCTTTTTATCTTCAAATTGCTTCACACTGTGCGCAATTCTTTTTTTGTTCTGCTGAAGAAGATAAAAGATAAGGACCGTACATGCAATCCCGATTAACAGCAAATAGACAATCTGGGCAGTCAGCGAAATCCACCATGGGGGGTTGATTGTTATCTGTAGCGTTGTCGGGTTATCATTCCAGATACCCGACGCATTGGCCCCTTTTACCAGAAACCGGTATTTACCAGGTGGCAACTTCGTAAAATGCGCTGTATGTCCCTCGGGAAGATAAGTCCAGTTATTATCTAGACCTTCCATCTGGAAAGCATATTTGGTGATTTTGGGGGCTATATAACTTAGTGATGAAAAGTCTATGCTGAAGGTTGACTGACTGTATGCGAGTTCAATTTTATTTGCGGAAGAGATCGGAATAGCCCGAATATTGGTGCCCGGGGGGCCGTCGAAAAGATTTATTTTGGTGAAGTAAACAACAGCCTGTTCTTCAACAGCTTTAATTTCTTCGGGAACAAAACTGATCATTCCCTTTACCATACCAAAATACATGCGCCCGGTATCATCCATCCATGATGAATTGTAATTGAATTGATTGGTTATTAATCCATGATCGTATGTATAGACGGTCAGATTTTCATTATTGGGATTAAGGCAAACTAACCCATTAGTAGTACTTATCCAAAGATTGCTGTTCTTATCTTGCTGAATACGAAAAGTCGTGTTACTTGGCATACCATTCTTGGTATGATATTTAACAACCTCTTTTGTTTGTCGATTATATTTTTTTAAGCCTGAGAATGTGGCAAACCAAAGGTTTTTATCCGAGTCTTCAAAAATATCGCCGATGATATTATCATTGAAATTTGGTGCTAGCTCTAGTGTGAATGCTATGCACTCGTCTTTGTCTGGATCACAGTAATATACGCCTTTGCCGTTGGTCCCAACCCAAATGACACCTTCATGGTCCAGTAGAATACTTTGAATACGTACATCGGTAGGGTACTTTGGCAATAGACGAAAATCGTCTATTTCCTTGCTATAGCTAAACATTCCTCTGGTAGTTCCGACTAATAACGTGTCATTAGGCAGCTTTTTCATGATAACAATGCCGCAATTATCGGGCAGGTGATAGCTCTTTTCTACCGTATTAGTAAGAATGTCTATGACATCAATACTGTTTTTTGCACCGACCCACAGTTGATCCCCGTCGGGCACCAATCCATGAATATTGAATCGAGTGATACTTTGCTGAGCCGCGTTGGGTTGGAAATTGATATACTTGCTGCTTTTTGCATCTAACTTGTTGACCCCTGCGTCTTCCGTTGCGATCCACAGATTGTCGTATTGATCGGTGCAGATATCGTGTACGATTTCGCCTTGCATGGCATTGGCTCCAGGGTATGCATAGTATTTTTGAAAAGGTTGGAATGGTGAATAATAATTTAGTCCTCCCGCATAACTGCCTATCCATATTCCGTTTTCTTGGTCTTTGAAGAAATTGTACAATGCGTTAGTGGAAATGGAATACGGATCATATGGCCTCTTTACAATATGCAGATAGGAGTCAGTTTCAAGTGAATAAATGAACAATCCGCTTTCACTGGCCATCCATAATTCGTCGTCGGTATGTTGTAAGAAACCTTGGATGGATAATTCTTTCTTTTTTACTTCGTCCTGTAAAATGTCTTTGTACGTCTTGCTAGGAACGTCAAATATTTTTGCACCATGGGCCGCTGTCCCGATGAAGATTTTGTTACCTGTGAAATCAGAACTGATCTTGGTCAATCCGCGTAACGTGTAATTTGAAGAACGTTCAAATAAATCATATCCAGTGAAATCTCCGGTTTCTTCGTGATATTCATATAACATGCCGTTGGACAGTGCAACCCAAATATTCCCGATGGGTGTAATACAAAAAGAGGTAATTGTCGCATTATCTGGCAAGATATAGGTCTGGTAAGCACCCAAAGATTCACTATATTTAACAAGCCTTCCATTAACCGTAAGCCAAATATCACCGTCGTTATCAAAGCGGATGTGATTTATGCGCATGTCTTTACTGAAAGGCACGAGAGAAAAACTCTCATCGACATCATTATATTTGTAGAAACCCCTACTTGTCGCTACCCATATCACGCCGTTTTTATCGGTAGCGATATGGCTAATGCTATTGTTTCCAATTGATTTTGGATCGTCGGGGTCGTTGCGGAAAACCCGAAAGGAATATCCGTCAAAACGATTTAACCCATCTCGGGTGGCAATCCATATAAAGCCTTTGTTATCTTGTGTGATGCAATTGATAATGTTGTTGCTCAACCCATCTTGCACATCGTATTGCCTGAAATAATAGGGTTCTGCTGATAGCGAAAAAACCGATATCAAAAGGAAAACCAATAAGCCGGGTTCTTTGAGGGATCTCATGAAATTGTATTGGGATGTCGCAATTTCCTAATTAATTGCAATGCAAGGTATACATTTTTTCTGCGCAATGTTTGATTTTCCGTTTCATTCTTGTGTACTTATATATCAATGTCTATCCGTGCTCGTTTGCCGTCACTGTGCTTTCTAGGTGATTGCGTTTGGGTTTATTCGGGCTATGTAGTTTTTTCTCATTTATTTAATACTGTTCCATTTAAGACCCACAAGAGGTGAAATGAGACGATATGCAAATATTAAGAGAGGAATGTGCAAGTATGCAAGTCTGTTTATCGCCTACATTTGCCTTATTATAAACTAAAAAACGGAAAAGCTTTATGAAGAAGAATGTAATAGCACTATCGTGTGCGTTATTTTACGCTTCCATGTCGTTTGGACAAAATCAGCAAACCCAATCGCCCCCCCGCTGGGATCCGAGAAGTACAGAATGGCATTATCCGGTGCCCGAGAAGATACAGCCGGGACATCAGCCGGCGTCCCCGCCAAGCGATGCCATTATTTTATTTGACGGAAAGGATCTTTCTCAGTGGGAATCTGCGAACAGGGATAATGCGGGAGGTCCGGCAGAATGGAAAGTGCAGAATGGGGAGTTGCTTGTCGCACCGGGAAAAGGGACAATCCGAACCAAGGAATTTTTTGGGGACTGTCAGCTCCATATTGAATTCAAGTCTCCCGCACCTGAAAATCATAACGGCCAAGACCGTGGTAATAGCGGCATTATGCTTCAAAGTCGTTATGAAATCCAGGTATTGGATGGTGATAATAATCCGACCTATGTAAATGGCATGGTGGGCAGCGTATACAAACAGAAGGCTCCCGAGGTAAATGCATACACAAAGAATGGCGAATGGCAAGTGTATGACATTTATTGGAAGGCACCTCGCTTTGGCGCTAATGGCGAATTGGAATCGCCAGCTATGGTGACCGTTGTACTAAATGGCATTTTGGTTCAAAACAATTACGTATTGAAAGGCTCAACCCCTTATATGGGCCTACCGTCATGGACACCTCACGGACGTATGCCATTGACATTACAAGACCATGGAACGGAAGTGGCTTTCCGCAATATCTGGATACGCAACCTGTAAGTATACAATTATAATCATTTATAAAAGCAGTAATAATTATGACTACAAGAAGATCTTTTCTAAAAAATGCGGGGTTGGCAGCAACTGGTTTGGGTATATCGTCATTTGTCTCACCGCAAACGATGGCAGCGATAAGAAAAAATGCACCAAGTGACCGCGTAAATGTTGCCGTAATCGGTGTAGGAATGGGGTGTGGCGATCTTAATGGTATCCTCCAAAATGAATGGGCCCATTGTATCGGAATGTGCGACGTCAACCGCGAGCGTCTAGAAAGCCAAGCTGCTGAATTCAAAAAGCGTTTTCCAAACCAAACGGGAAATATGAAATTATACAGTGATTTTCGTGAGGTGATGGATAACCAAGATATAGACGCGGTGATTATCGGAACGCCAGACCATTGGCACGCCTATATGTTTGCTGAGGCACAAAAAGCAGGTAAGGCAATTTACGTTGAAAAACCCGTTGCCAACTCCATTGCGGAGTGCAACACGATGATGGATCTCCAAAACAAGTATAAAAATGTTGTTACCACTGGATTATGGCAGACCAGCCAACGCTATTTTCGTGGGGCAAATGAAATTTTGAGAACGGGTGTTTTGGGCAATGTCTATAAAGTACATATCTGGTTGTGCCAAGGGACAAATCCACGTCCAGTTGTGGCAGACAGCACAGCGCCTGCATCGTTGGACTATGACATGTGGCTGGGCCCTGCTCCGCAACGCCCATTTAATCAGGCTCGTTTCCGTGGATGGAGAGGCTATTGGGATTACGGAGGTGGGCAGCAGACCGATTGGGGCGTGCATTGGATAGACTCCGCATTCGATGGTTTAGAGGCGCTCGGACTAAGTGATCGTACATTTCCCAAAGCAGTCTTTTCTGCCGCCAATAAACACCCGGAATCCTTTAACGAGACCCCGAGTGTGCAGACCACTATTTTCGAGTATGAGCATTTCCATATCGAGTGGACACAACAAACGGCTTATTTGTATAACAGGAACCAAGGCGTTGCTTGGATCGGTTCTAATGGAACATTGGTTTGCAACCGCGATGGATATGAGTTGATTCCGGAAAAAACGCGTGAAGGAGAAACACTTGCGCAGCCCTACCAAATGACAGGACCGTTCGAACATCGGGGATTGATCGATCACGCCACAAATTGGGGGGAGTGTATCCGAGCCAATAATATCCAAACCAATAGCCCGATTGAAAAAGGAGCTTTCGCCACCATCTTGGCACATATGGCAAATATTTCGTACCGAACGGGAACAAAGGTGGTTTACGATCCTAACGCACGAAAATTCGTTGAGAATTCGACTGCGGATGCTTTTCTAAAACCGAACTACAGGTCACCGTGGGTATTCCCCACCCTGTAGCGTAGTCTGGCGAGACACACCGAGATTAACCGATAGGTTATTTCGGATACCATGTGTGATAATATTAAACCAATTATAACACTCAATGAATTATGAAAAGGGGAAATACATGTGTCCTTTTAGCCACATTGGATAGGTGTGGAAAGGGCGTTCAGCACAAATTAACGATTTGCACGATACTATTATTGTTGCCTGTAGCCGCTGCTTTTGCACAAATCCGTGTTACGGGGACTACTACAGATGGTTCAACAAGAGAAAAGCTATTGTATATTGCTATTCAAATCAAGGGAACAACCATTAATACAACCTCGGATATGGAGGGTAACTATGCCATTGAAGTTCCTGACGAGAATGCCATTTTAGTGTATACATCTGTCGGATATGAAACATTAGAGGTAGTAGTAGGCAATCAAACCCGTATTGATGTGGCACTTTCTGAAGACGTAGCGTTATTGGATGAGGTCGTAGTGGTTGGTTATGGATCTCAAAAGAAAAAAGAATTAACGGGATCCGTTACAGGTTTAAAAGAACGAGACTTAAACAGAGGGGTCCAAACCAGCCCTATGGGTATGATGCAGGGGCGTGTTGCTGGCTTGAATATCTCTAAGCCCAATAGCGGCGATCCAAATGCTGACTATGTATTCCAGTTACGCGGTACATCTTCTTTGCAAGGAAATACCTCGCCGTTGATTATCATTGATGGCATTCCGCAGGGAGACTTATCGGCTATCCCTCAGGATGACATTGAGAGCATTGATATTCTGAAAGACGGGTCGGCAGCCGCCATTTATGGTACCCGCGGTACAAACGGGGTAATTCTTGTTACTACAAAGCGAGGCAGCATAGGTAAGACGTCAACATCCTATAGCGGGTATATTTCTACGTCGTCCATTCTTAACAAACTTGACATGATGAGTCGCGAGGAATTCCTTGCAAATGGCGGTAATGATCGGGGGTATGATACAGACTGGATTGGAGAGCTGACACATACCCCAATTATTCATTCACATAACCTGGCCATTACCGGGGGGACGAATAACTTTAACTACCGCTCATCTCTTTCATACAAAGATATTCCGGGGATTGCTTATAAGACCGGTTTTGATGAGTTAATTGGACGCTTTGTGGCTAACCAAACACTGCTTAACGAAAAAGTATCCATTGCTTATGACGCTACATACCGTAGATATAATCGCGAATCATCTAATAATGACAACTCTGCATTTAAGCACGCAACCCATTATAATCCGACGGCTCCGGTGTACGATCCGGATAGAGATGATACTGGCGGTTATTATCAATTGGATATCCAGAATTATTCCAATCCGGTTGCACAAATTATGCAGAATGACAGGCATACAAAAGGCGGTACCTTTCAGGGTTCGGCTCGTGTTTCTGTAAATATCATCGAAGCGTTACGTGCCCAGGTTTTTGGTTCCGTACGCTATGATGACCAGGCGTTAGGTACCTATTCTTCACGAGAAATATTCAATACATCTGCCTACGGGTCAGCTAGTCGTCGCTATCACAATCGCTTCAATAAAACGCTTGAAACAACTATTGACTATGCGAATGAATTTGACCGACATAACCTGGTGGCCTTGGCTGGCTATTCATATGAAAACAATTCGCTTGAGTGGTTCAATGTGAACAACAGCGGCTTTGATTCGGACGTATTCTCTTATTACGACTTAGGAGCGGGATCAAATCTGTTAAATAACCCTACTCAATCAATGATGAACAGCTTCGTGACCAGAAGCGATCTGGTTTCATTCTTCGGACGCGTAAATTATAGTTTTGACGAACGTTATTTGCTTTCGGCATCGGTTCGTCACGAAGCTTCTTCACGTTTGGGGGCTAACCACAAATGGGGTACTTTCCCGGCGGTTAGTGCGGGGTGGCGTATAAGTAACGAAAGCTTCATGAAAGCCGCCGATTTTGTCGATGAGCTCAAACTCCGCATAGGTTTTGGTATTACGGGCAATATGCCGGAAGATAGTTACAAATCATTGCCAATGATGGGGATAGTGGGCCGTTTTTACGATCACTCATCTGGCACCTGGGCAGGTGCTTATGGTCCGACTCAGAATCTAAACGAAGATATCAAATGGGAGAAGAAAGCAGAATGGAATATCGGTGTCGACTGGATTGCTTTCAATAACAAATTAAGCGTAACGGCTGACGCTTATGCACGAAAAGTGACAGATTTGTTGTATGTGTATAAAGTGCCGACCCCGCCGTACCAATATCCGGAAATGCTAGCTAACGTGGGCGACGCGACAAGCAGAGGGCTGGAGTTTGCGGTATCTGTTGTGCCTGTGCGTAACGAAGAATTCTCCTGGACGTCGTCGGTGAATTTTTCTTTCAACGACAACCGTATCGACAAGTTTAGTAATGAGCACTTTCAGACTGAATGGATTGAAAAGGGTTATCTTAACAGTGGTGACTTAGGCGGTTTGGAAAATACCCCGCTGTTGCGCTTAGTCCCCGGAGGCAAGGTGGGGGACTTTTATTTGCCAGTATTCAAGGGGTTTACGGAAGACGGACAATGGATTTTTGAAGATGTAGACGACAATGGGCAGTTCACATTCGACAATGACAGAAAAATTGTCGGCAATGCTCAACCTGACTTTATCGCTGGCTGGACAAACGAAATATCATATAAGAATTTTGACCTGTCGTTTGTTCTTCGCTCGGTTATTGGTAATGATGTGTTCAACGTGGGTCGAATGGCCTTGGAGAATCCCAACGTGGCGGGTAACGAGAAAAATATGCTTAGAACCGCATTGAGCACTCCATTACGTGACGCGGGCTTCCCCTCTGATTACTATCTGGAAGACGGGTCATTCTTGAAATTGGATAATATCACATTGAACTACAATGTCCCTGTTGATCGTATTGATCATATAAGTGCTTTGCGTGTATATGTGACAGGCCAAAATCTATTTACAATCACCAAATACAAAGGCGTGGACCCAGAAGTAGATATGGTGGGGATTGACAACATGGGTATCGAACGGACACGCTATTTCCCAACGGTTCGCTCTTTTGTATTGGGATTAAATGTGACCTTTTAATCTGTTAACACTAAAATGATAACTGTTATGAAAAAGTATCGTTTCATATGTTCAATAGTGATTGCATTTTCACTTGGCAATTTGTTTGTTGCCTGTACTGATATGGATGAAATTACAACGGGACGAATGACCGCGCCGGATTTCTATTCGGATCCAAACCTGATTCCACAGGCCGTGGGCGCGGCTTACGCAGAATTACAAGCCTATCAGAATCACTGGGGTGTATGGGGGTTCCAAACCGTGTCATCAGACGAGTGTGTCGTGCCCACCAGAATACCAGGTAATGATTGGTATGATGGCGGAGTATGGCAGGCACTCCATAGACATCAGTGGGAGGTTCGCCTGGACAAACTCAACGGGGTATGGATTTCGATTTACTCCGGGATCACGACTTGTAATCGGGTCTTGAAAGATCTGGATACCTATAAGGCCGCTATGGACGAGAATGTTTATTTAAGGTACAAAGCCGAAACAGCAACACTGAGAAGTTTCTATTATACACTCCTTCTCGATTTATTTGGTAATGTTCCTTACGTAGATGATTATGAAGGCGAAATCACAACCTATCCCCAATCACAGCGTGCAGAAGTTTATAGCAACGTGTTGGAAGACATATTGAATAACATCGAATATTTGGATGACAGTCCGTCTGCGGAGAATTATGGACGATGCACGAAACCTATGGCCTACGCCATGTTGGCAAAGCTATACCTCAATGCAAAAATATTCAAAGGTACTTCTTCTTATGAAGTGGACGATTTGAATAAGGTTATTGAATATTGCGATATGCTAATCAATCATCCTGATTTTAACATAGCTGCAGATTTTGCCGAACCGTTTAAAGTTTTTAATGAAGCATGTAGAGAAAATATATTTGTGGTTCCGATGCAGAATGGAATCAATTCAAATGGCGACTATGAATTCCATTTCCATAGATTTTCCGGACATAGCAGTTTCCGCCAGATATATGGGATTCGTGTAGGTGGCTGGAATGGCGGGGCTGCTACGCCTTCGTTTATGGATTTCTATAGCGACGATGATATTCGCAAACGTGCGACATTTATTTATGGCCTATGCTTCACTCCGGAAGGAGAACCCATTGCAAACCCTGATTTGCCGGGAGAACAGTTGGATTTGACCATAGAAATTGAATCCATTGAGGCTGCCCGCAAATGGAACGGTGCACGTATTCAGAAATATGAATATGAATTTGGTATGAACGGCAATATGAATAATGACTTTGTCATATATCGACTGGCAGATATTTATTATATGAAAGCCGAAGCAATTCTGAGAGGGGGAAATGGCTCGTTAGCTGGATTATGTGCAGATCCACAGTTCAAATTGATTCGTGAACGTGCCAATCAACCCGCATATACCGCCGAAACGTTAACATTAGCAGAGTTGATTATTGAACGAGGACGTGAATTTGCATGGGAAGGATGGCGCCGTCAGGATCTGATTCGCTGGGATCAATTTTCAAAAGGTTCGTGGTCATTCAAAACCGCTCAGTCGGATAATACACGTGATTTGTTTCCTATTCCCTATGATCAGATAACACGAAATCCCGATTGGATACAAAATGCAGGATACTAACTTTTAACCTTTTTCTTGAAATTACAATAGATTTCGGTGAAAAACGAAAGATGAAAAAACAGGAACAAAATAGATACTTATATTATGATTGACAGACGGCAATTTGTAAAGAAAATTGGCTTGGGAACAGCAACCATTGGCGTGGCGGGACTATCCTCAGCAACATCTTGTGAGCCAAATGGGCCCTCATCATCAACAGACAAAAACGATGAACAGGTGCTTTTTATTGGTGACGACATCGCTGTGGCCGAAACAACCAATGGCAAGGTCCAGGGATATCTGCTGAACGGTGTCTATACTTTTTTAGGAGTTCCCTATGGTGCAGATACGTCCGGAAAGAATCGCTTTATGCCGCCTATAAAGCCCGAACCATGGCCTAACGTGCGTCCAGCAGTTTTTTATGGGCATTCAGCGCCGCAGGATATGGATAATCGGTGGCCTAACAATTTCGGAACGTTTGCAGACCATTGGAATTATTGGGATGTAAGTGAAGATTGCCTATGCCTGAATGTCTGGACACCCGCCATTGATGATGGTCGTGACAGACCGGTGCTCCTTTGGCTCCATGGCGGCGGTTTTACAAACGGTAGTGCTATCGAACAAGACGGATACCATGGAGAGAACCTGAGTCGTTTTGGCGATGTGGTATTTGTTTCCATTAATCACCGGTTAGGGCCGCTCGGTTTTTCAGACCTGTCAGGCGTAGGCGGGGCAAAGTATAAAGATTCTGGAAACGTCGGAATGCTTGATATTATTTTAGCGATGGAATGGATCCGTGATAATATCGTAGCTTTTGGCGGTGACCCGCAGAATGTCACAGTTATGGGGCAATCAGGTGGAGGATCCAAAGTCTGTACGGCTGTTGCTATGCCTGCTGCAAAAGGGCTTATACACAAAGCTGTTCCACTAAGTGGTTCAACAATAGAGGCTTCCGATTCGGCAATCTCAAAAAAAATTGGTGAATATATTCTAAGAGAAGCGGGGCTTGTACCTGAGCAAATCGACAGGTTACAGGAGATTCCTTGGAAAGACTATATCGGGCTTGCAAATCGGGCAGCGTCAAAATGCTTACTTGAAATGGGCGTGACCGCACGGCGTACATTTGGCCCTGTAGCCGATGGAATTCACATCCCGGCCGGCACGTTTTATGCCGCCGATACCTCGGCGAATACTCCACAAGTACCGATGCTGTTATGCTCCACTTTTCATGAGTGGAACCCAAACCGGGGAGATGCTTCGCTGGAAAACGTCAGCCTTGCCGATGTTGTCGACAAGCTCCATCCTCGTTATGGGGATAAAGCGGAAAAAATAGTAGATGCCTACGCAAAAACATTCACGCAATATCGCCCGGTAGAAATATGGGCGCTTATCCTGTCGTCTAGGGAAGCGGTTGTCAGGACGGCCGATGCTAAACTTGAACAGGGGCAACCAGTTTACATGGCTTGGTTTGGCTGGGAGCCCCCATTGTTCAATAATCGGATGCGATCTTTCCATTGTTTGGATATCTGTTTCTGGTTTAGAAATACCGACCGGATGATTACCCATACAGGGGGAGGACGAAGACCGCGGCAGCTATCCGATAAAATGTCGGAAGCCCTATTGAGTTTTATGAAAACCGGAAACCCAAATACGTCGGGACTACCCGACTGGCCACTGTATACGAAAGAAAAAGGAGAGGTGATGATACTAAATGACGAATTGAGCGTTCAGCTGGACCCTGACGGCCAGGCACGAAGTGCTTTTGGTGACTAGCTGTTCATGTTGTAAAACATACTCATAGAAAATGAAGAAAGACGAAATAACACGCCGCGAAATGCTGCAGGCTTCTGGCATCGCACTTATGGCCGGTGGATTAACCGGAATGGTATCTTGCTCTTCAAGTGACACCCAACGTACGACCCCATCGGATAAAAAGGAAAGACCTTTCCGGGTAAGCCTCAATACTTCTACCATCAGGGGGTATAAACTACCCGTTGAAGAGCAAATAGATCTGTGTGCAGAAGTAGGCTTTGAGGGGATAGAACTCTGGGTAAGCGATGTGGAAACCTATATTGAACAGGGTGGAAGCGCGGAAGCATTAGGCGATCGGATCAAACAACATGGATTGGTGCTGGAAAACATGATTGCTTTCTCAACATGGATTGCCGATGATGCCACACAGAGAGCCGCTGGGGTACAAAAGATGCGACAGGATATGGAGTTGACGGCCCGGTTAGGGGGTGCGTTCATCGCTGCCCCGGCACAAGGGATCACTATTATTGAAAAAGAAAGACTACATGAATACGCCGATCGTTACCGAGTCATCCTGGAAGAGGGTGTTCAAGCTGGGGTGATTCCGATTCTGGAATTGTGGGGTGCTGGCGCTATCAGCCAACTCTCGGATGTCACGGCCATTGCGATCGGCGCGGCCCATCCACAGGCTTCCATGCTGCTTGATTTTTACCATATATATAGGGGTGGCAATTCCTTTGACTCCCTCCGGCAGCTAAATGGTGGCAATTTGCCGGTATTCCATATCAATGACTATCCGGCATCCATTCCACGGGAGGCGCTGAAAGACGCAGATAGGGTCTTTCCCGGTGACGGTTCCTGCCCTTTCGATCAAGTTATTCCGCTTCTATATGATACCGGATTCCGTGGCGCATTCTCCATTGAACTTTTTAATCAGCGTTATTGGGATTCAATGGACGTGACGTCATTATTGAAAGAAAGTTACAGCAAGACAATCAATGCGCTGGAGAATGCGATCGACCCAAATTACTGAACTAAAATTACATAATAACTATGGCAGATAATGCATATGATGCGATTGTTGTCGGATCGGGAATCAGCGGCGGCTGGGCTGCAAAGGAGCTAACGCAAAAAGGGCTGAGGACCATTATGCTGGAACGGGGCCGCAATGTGGAACATATCAAGGACTATCACGCAGCGACGAAACACCCCTGGGAGTTTCCGCATCGTGGTGGACGCACGCAGCAGATGATTGAAGATTATCCCGTGTTGCGGAGAGATTACCCGCTGAACGAAAAGAACCTGGATTTCTGGGTCAATGAAAAGGAAAGCCCGTATGTGGAGGTAAAACGCTTCGATTGGTACCGAGGGTACCACGTGGGCGGTCGGTCGCTGATGTGGGGCCGCCAAAGCTATCGACTGGGAGACCTGGACTTCGAAGCAAACCTGAAGGACGGACACGGCGTGGATTGGCCCATAAGGTACAAGGACATAGCGCCTTGGTATAGCTATGCTGAGAAATGGGTTGGAATCAGCGGTAACCGCGATGGCCTGGCCGTGCTGCCGGATGGCGACTTCCTCCCGCCCATGGAAATGAATGTGGTCGAAAAAGATTTGGCTGCACGAATCAAAACACATTATGGTGGCAAACGACATTTCATCATGGGCAGAGTGGCCAACCTGACGGTACCGCACAACGGGCGTGTCAACTGCCAATATCAGAACCAGTGCTCGCTAGGCTGCAACTTCGGTGCCTATTTCAGCACACAGTCTTCTACGCTTCCGGCGGCAGTCGCCACCGGTAACCTGACGTTGCGCCCGTTCTCCATCGTGACGCGCATTCTCTACGATAAGGATACAAAGAAAGCCAGGGGTGTTGAGATATTGGACGCCGAAACAAACCAGACCTACGAGTATTTCGCGAAGGTCGTGTTCGTTTGTGCATCGGCATTCAACTCCACTTGGGTGCTGATGAACTCGGCCACGAATGTGTGGGAGGGTGGTCTGGGTAGCAGCAGCGGCGAGCTGGGGCATAATGCAATGGACCACCATTTCCGCTGCGGTGCGGGTGGCAGGGTGGCAGGGTACGAGGACAGGTATTACTACGGCCGGAGGGCCAATGGACTCTACATCCCCCGGTTCCGCAACGTGGGCGATGATAAGCGCGACTACGTGCGCGGGTTCGGTTATCAAGGGGCAGCAAGCCGGGGCAGATGGAGTGGAGAAGTGGCCGAGATGAGCATCGGTGGCGAATGGAAGGACGCCATGTGCGAGCCGGGTAGCTGGTCAGTGGGCTTTACCGCTTTCGGCGAAACGCTTCCCTACCACGAGAATCGAATTTCTCTGGATAAAGATGTGAAAGACAAGTGGGGTCTACCGGTGCTTGCGATGGACATGGAAATCAAGGAAAACGAGCGTAGAATGCGCAAGGATATGATGGATGACTGTGCGGAGATGCTGGAAGCAGCGGGCGTACAAGACGTCGTCGCTTTTGACAACGGATATGGCTTTGGACAGGGTATTCACGAAATGGGTACCGCACGGATGGGCAGGGATCCAAAAACTTCCGTATTGAACGGGAATAATCAGGTATGGGATGCGCTGAACGTTTTTGTGACAGACGGAGCTTGTATGACATCAGCATCGTGTGTAAACCCATCGCTTACCTATATGGCACTTACTGCACGTGCGGTTCACTTTGCGACCGAAGAACTAAAAAAGGGGAATCTATAATTTAAAAAGACATTAACATGAACAGAAGGGAAGCTTTAGCCAGGGTGGCGTGGATCCTGGGCGGAACTGTTGTCGGCGCTAGTTTGTTTTTGGAGGGATGTACACGAAAAGCCACAGCGGATGTGGCAAGTCTATTCGAACCGGCTACCACCGATTTACTTGGCGATATTGCCGATACGATCTTACCACCCACCAATAGCCCTGGGGCAAAGGAAGCGGGTGTTGGTACGTTTATTCCGGTGATGGTGAGAGACTGCTATACGACCGATCAGCAAAAAATATTCATTGAGGGGCTGGGTCAATTGGAGAGGGCCGCAAGAGACAAATACGGCAGCGTTTTCCAGAAGTTAAACGCATCGGACCGCACGGCACTTTTGACTACTATTGACAAAGAAGCGAAAGACTATCAGAGGAACAAACCGAGCGATGACCCCGATCATTACTTCAGCTTGTTCAAACAAATTACGTTGCTTGGGTTCTTCACGTCAGAGTTGGGTGCCACCCAGGCGTTGCGCTATGTCCAGATCCCAGGGAGATTCGACGGGAACTATCCTTACAAGATAGGGGATAAAGCTTGGGCTATCTAGGGTATAACGGAGTTGCCAAGGGCTGTTTGTTCTTACATAGCGCATCTCCACAGCCCAACGATAAATGCGTATCTAATAGGGTAAAATTAATTTACAAAACCAATAATTTATGAAAAGAAGGAAAGACAATTGTTTTGTTGCCATGCTGAATAGTCATGGCGATAATTTCTGGCACAGATTAACGATTTGCCTAATATGGGTGTTGTTGCCAATATCGATTGCTTTTGCCCAGATCCGTGTTACGGGCACCACGACAGATGGCTCAACGGGAGAAAAACTGCCCTATATCGTTGTTCAGGTCAAGGGAACAGCGATTAGTACGGCCACGGATATAGCGGGTAACTATTCCGTTGAGGTTCCTAGCCAGGATGCTGTTTTGGCGTTTTCCTATATCGGATATGAAAAAGTAGAAGTAGCTGTCGGCAATCAAACCCGTATTGACGTGTCACTTTATGAAGATGTCGCGCTACTGGATGAAGTGGTTGTGGTCGGTTATGGTGTGCAGAATAAACGGGATGTGACCGGTTCGATAGCCAAAATAGATGGTGATGCGCTTATGGTTAACCCGGGGTCATCCTTTGATGCTGCAATGCAAGGCCGTGCACCGGGTGTACAAGTAACGCAAACGTCCGGTATGGCTGGAGCAGGTGCAGCGATCCGAGTACGCGGTATTGCTTCTATTACGGCTGGGGGTGATCCATTGATCGTCATCGATGGGATACCTATCCAGCAGGATGCCGGAGGAACTACCGGGGCAGCGCAGGATAACCCATTGGCCTCTGTCAATACAAATGATATCCAAAGTATCGATATCCTAAAAGACGCGTCCGCAACTGCGATTTATGGTTCCCGTGGTGCAAACGGAGTTATTTTGATTACCACAAAGCGGGGCAGCTCAGGGCGGCCTAAGATTAGCTTAAGCACACGGGTTCCGTTTGCTTCACCAAATGTAAAGGTTGATATGCTGGAGACAAAAGACTACTTGATGCTTTATCGCGAAGCCCTGGAGAATGATTTCAGGTTCAATCCCAATACGACGGACCCCGCCACTGTATCCACTTATCCTCGTGGCTTCACGGAAGATCAGGCATTGACAACGAATACGGATTGGCAAGATTTGGTTACGCGAACCGGCGTTTCCGCGTATAACGACCTGTCTATTTCGTTCGGAAATAACCAGCTGAGATCATACATTGGATTATCCCACGCAGGAGAGAATTCATATATTGTCGACAACCATTTTAACCGTACAAGCGGCCGTTTGAATCTTGATTATAGCCCAACACAGTTTTTGACTTTGGGTGGTAATTTCAGTTTCTCCCATACCTATAATAGGTATGTTCCCGTTAGTTGGGATGGAGGATACGGCCGTGCGATCAGTGCCGCTTTACCCTATTTTCCAGCATATAATGAGGACGGCAGTTATTTTGTTTTCCCGATGTCTACCAATCCGGTTACTGAAATCAAAGAGAAACGAAGGCGAATCTATACTGACCGCACCATGGGTAGCCTGTTTGCGGATGTGAAGTTAGTTAAGGACCTATCATTACGGTTAGAAGGAAATCTTGACTACAGAGACTCCGAGTCAAATTACTTGAGGACTCAAGCACTTTCAACGGCGCCAAATAGTAACATGACGAACCGTTACGATACCAATTGGAATGCAAAGGCACTGCTTAACTACGCTTTGAAACTTAGTGACGACCACCGCTTCCATTTCCTTGTGGGTACGGAAGCCTTGCGTTCAAAATCTACTTCCAATTACCGCAATGTAGTGTTTGTGGCGGGAGAAGAAGATTGGTTGTACAATAACCCAACTTACGATCCGGAAAGGGAAACTGCTACGATATACCCCAATCAGGAATATTCATTTATTTCATTTTTCGGCCGTATCAATTACACCTTAAAAGAACGCTATATGCTTACGGCGACATACAGGCGCGACGGTTCTTCCCGATTTGGTGCCAATAACAAGTTTGGCGATTTTCCCGCTGTATCCGTCGGGTGGTTGCTGTCAGAAGAAGAATTCTTGAAAGGTAACGACGTGGTTAGTCTGTTGAAGTTAAAAACCGGGTACGGCATTACCGGAAACGCAGAAATTCCAAATTATGCGCAATGGGGTGCGGTAAGTATAAATGAAACCCAACTCTACATGGGGCAAAACTACTGGTATATCAATAGCTTGAAGAATCCTAACCTGAAGTGGGAGACTACCCACACGTTTGATGTGGGCTTGGAATACGGTTTTTTTAATGGCCGCATTTCAGGGGAAATCGGGTTTTATGATAAAAACTCTCAAGACCTGTTCCTGAATGTCCGCGTTCCGGCCTCAGGTGGGTATAGTTCATTCTTGGGAAATATCGGTAAAGTTAGAAATTCAGGTGTAGAGTTTAATATCCGATCGGCAAACGTAAGCAGGAGCAATTTCAGCTGGACAACGGATTTCAACATCAGCTATAATAAGAATAAGGTGCTTGATGTGGGTACGGCGGGGCCGGATGCGCTCGGCGGACAAGGAGATACACGCGTCCTCGTTGGGCAGCCTATCGGGGTCAACTATTTGGTTAAAACCATTGGTGTGGATCCCGAAGACGGTGCCCCGATATTTGAAATGCTTGATGCTGATAAAAAGCCTGTCGGTCAGACCAAGGAATATAATGCTGAACGGGACCGGCAACCCGTTGGCCATCCCTACTCAGATTTTGTTGGCGGTTTGAACAACCGATTGAGCCATAAGAATTGGGATTTTGGTTTTATGTTTACCTTCCAAATCGGCGGCAGTATTTATGATGATGGCGAAAAATTTCAGATGAACAACATGGGCACTTGGAATTTGAAATCAAAGGTACTTGATCGTTGGCAAAAACCCGGTGATATGACAGATGTTCCCCGCATGACACTGGGCAATAGTGGCATCAATCAGGCTCGTAACACCACGGAGTATTTGCATGATGCCGGATTCCTCCGTTTAAAAAATATAAACCTGGGTTATTCACTTAAAGGCGAGTTTATGAATAGACTACGCATTCAGGACATCCGCATTTATGGTCAGGCTACCAACTTGCTCACGCTGTTTAATGAATATTTCAGCAAGTATAGTGGCGAACCAGAAATCATGCGCGACGTGACCAGCGCGCAAGCACGTAATTTAAGTTTGAACGTCACCTACTTAACACCTCCCCAAGCGCGTACGTATACGATTGGATTAAATGTTAACTTTTAAAGATTACCGTCATGAAATTCAAAAATATATTAATTCTTTTCTCGAGCTTGACTCTGTCGTGTGTATCGTGCGATGATATGGGGTTTTTGCAAATCAAACCCGACAACCTCATCCTGACCGATGATGCCATTAAAACGAAAGATGACATCGAGAAGTTACTCCTTGGTACTTACAACGGGATGCGTTCCGGAGGATTTTGGGGAGGCACCGCGTTACGTGGTTTTGGCGTCATTGCGGATGATGCGATTGCCAATGTGGCAACATTTGAATGGGTACAGTTGACCAACCACGAGATGAATCTTGTGAATGCGGTTGGTCGGGACTTGTGGACAAACACCTATAATGCGATAAATCGAGCAAATCAGGTAGCTTACAATAGCTTAAGTGAGGATATATTAGCCGCGGAGGGAGGCAATGTACTCAACGAGTTTAAGGCCGAAGCAGCTTTTATCCGTGGCTTCGGGCATTTCCATCTGGTGCGTGCCTTTGGGTTGCCTTATTCGGATGAACACAAGAATACCCCCGAGATGGGAGTTCCCATTCGTGTCAGTGGCGTATTGGACCGTGAAACCGCATTCGAAATTATACAGCGTTCGACTGTGGAGGAAGTATACAATCAAGTCATTGCAGATTTGGAATTTGCTGCCGCTAACTTGCCCACTTCGCATACCTGGGATTCGGGAAGAGCAACAGTTGATATCGCAAAAGCCTTATTAGCAAAAGTATATTTCAACAAGCAAGATTACACAAGAGCGGCGCAGTACGCTAAGGAGGTCATCGCTACTAATCAGTACGAGTTGGATGCCGATATGATTGCAAAATACGCCCATGCGCAGCACGGCACAAGTACTAAAGAGGTCATTTTCATGATTCCGTCAGCTTCAATCAACGAAGATTCTTGGGGAGGGCTGCGTGCTTTTAGAACAAACGATCTAACACTGCCAAACTACCATCCCTCTCCGTCGCTGATTAACGCATTTGACCGGGAAGACGATCATCGTTTTTCAACATTCTATAAAGAGGTAAACGGATCATGGTATACCACGCGGTTCGATTATGAATATATGGACGGAATTGTAATGGGGTATAACGAATTACTGTTGATTTATGCGGAGGCAGCTGCCGAATCGGGTGTCGACTTGGCGGATGCATTGGCTGCGTTGAACCAAATCGAAGTACGCGCATATGGAGGGCCGAAAACGACGAGCCCAGATAGGAATCTAATTATCGAAGCGGCAAGAAAAGAGCGGAGGCTTGAACTATCATTGCTCGGCGAGCGTTTGTTTGAATTAAAACGTTTACGTCAACATGTTAGGGGCGAATCGTGGGATTCCAGGGGGCTATTATTCCAAATCCCGGACGTTGAACAAAGTGGTAACCCAAATGTAAACATGAATTAATATGAAGAATAGAAATTTAATTACGCTGATATTTTGTTTGGTTACGTCAATCTGGAATCCCGTCGGAGCCCAGCAAGTAGACCGTATAGAACCGTTGTTTTGGTGGAGCGGCATGAAGAATCCCGAACTCCAGCTCATGGTATATGGTGAAGACATCGCCGCATACAAACCTATTATCGACTATCCGGGCGTGGAACTCAAGAGCTCCGTAGCATTTGAGAGTCCGAATTACTTGGTCATTTACCTCGACGTGGCGAAAGCGAAGCCGGGAAAGTTCACGATTACATTCGCCCATGGTGAACAAGAAATCACTTATCCTTACGAACTGAAAGAAAGAAAGCGCAGTACCGCAGATATCCAAGGCTATGATGCATCCGATGTGCTTTACCTGATCATGCCAGATCGTTTTGCTAATGGTGACCCGTCAAACGACCAACCTCAAATGACCGCTGAGTATACCGTTGATCGCAGCAAACCGGGTGCGCGCCATGGTGGTGATTTGATTGGTGTCGAGAATAACCTCGATTATCTTCAAGATTTAGGGGTCACCGCCATCTGGTTAAATCCTGTTGTCGAAAACGATGGCCAAGGAGGGTACTACCACGGATACTTTGCTACGGATATGTATCATGTGGATCGACGGTTGGGTTCCAATGAAGATTATCTTCGACTCATCGACAAGACTCACCAAAAAGGCATGCGTGTGGTAATGGATATGATATTTAACCACATCGGTGCCAACCATCCGTGGGCAATTGACCCACCGGCAAAAGACTGGTTCAACACAAGCCCAAGTAGACGGGGGAATCACGCAAAGGAAATATTCTACGATAAATATGCCTCGACGTACGATTCCGAGGTAATGAGGTATGCAGGCTTCGGCATGGACGTAAACCAAGCCAACCCGCATGTAGCTACCTATCTGATACAAAATTCGATTTGGTGGATAGAATATGCCCGAATCGATGCGATACGCCAAGATACATACCCATACGCAGATTATGACATGATGCGTCGATGGAATATTGAAGTGATGGATGAATACCCACAGTTCAATATCGTGGGTGAGATATGGACGGAATATACCATTGGTACTGCTTGGTGGCAACGAGGCAACAAACTCAATACCGGCAAGGATACGGAATTAAAGTCGGTCATGGATTTTACGTTGATGAGTATTGCAAGTGATATTTTTAATGACAAAACATCACCTGACGGACAGTTGAGAAAACTTTATCAACACATGTGCTATGATTTTGTCTATCCGGATATTCAAAACGTACTCCGTTTTCTTGAAAATCATGACACAGACCGCTTCTTGCGTGAAAATCCAACAGATCTAGATGCATACAAGCAAGGGATGGCATTTCTGTTGACCATACCGGGAACACCGCAATTATACTATGGCCAAGAGTTGCTGATGCACGGCACCAAGAGTCGACCAGGGGGTGATGGAAATATCCGTTTGGATGTTCCGGGCGGGTGGCCTGGTGACGTGGAGAACTGGTTCAGTCACGAAGGGCGATCTACCTTGCAAAACGAAGCTTGGGATTATCTACAGAATCTCCTTAAATGGCGTAAAGGCAAGAAAGTGATATCCGAGGGATCGATGATTCATTTCCAGCCTAACCAGGGGGTCTATGTTTACGAGCGCAACCATGAGGGGCAAAGTGTGATCATTATTTTAAATGGCGCAGATAAGGAAGTTGATCTACCTTTAGACAGGTATGCTGAAATATTACGCGATAAAACAAATGGTCGTGATGTAATAAGCAAGCGAACTGTTTCATTAAATGGCGAACTTAAACTTGCCCCTAAGGAAGTACTGATTCTCGAAATGTAACTGTCTTTGCCTTTGTTTGGGCATATAAATTTGTGGTTCACCGCCGCCGATGGGAATCGGCGGCGGTTTTTTTGTCCGAAATCGTTATGTTTGCGTAGATGCACGATGCCGTCAGCATATGGTGAAGCCAATAATAGGAATCTTTTCTACGCTCCTCTGCTTTGCTCTGGGAACCATCGGCTGGGCACAGGAAATCCCGCGCATCGGCGCTCCCCTGGTACAGCAATACACGAAGTCCGATTACAAAGCAGGTAACCAGAACTGGGCAGTTGCCACAGGCAAAAATGGCATTATGTATGTGGCCAACGCCGATGGGCTGTTGGTATTTGATGGCCAGTACTGGACATTACACCCGTTACCCAACGGGAGTACGGTACGGAGCGTAGCCGTAGATAGCACAGGCCGCATCTACACCGGTGGTTTGGGCGAGTTTGGATTTTGGGAGGATGCCGGTTATGAGCAGATGCGTTACCAGTCGATCAGCCAACTGCTCGACAAGGAACAACGGGTGCCCGACGAGGTGTGGAAAATCATTATAGACGGCGACCGCGTGCTCTTCCAGACGTTTTCTACCCTCTATATCTATGAAGATAACAGCTTGCATCCGGTACATGGCGGCGGCCAGCCTTTTCTCTTTCTGCATCAGGTGCGGGATCGTATTTTTATCGAATTGATCCCCTCAGGGCTCCATGAACTGACGGGCGATAAGCTGGTTCCACTCAAAAGCAAAGACGTATTACACGACGCGAATATCCTGTCCATGCTACCCTTTGGCACTAATGGGGTGTTGATAGGTACTTCAAAATCGGGGTTGTATCTTATGGATAGTACCGGTACTATCGGCAAGTGGGATAATGCGGCCGACGGTGTGCTACGAGCAGCACAGCTTAATAATGGACTGAAGGTGATGGACCACTATTATGCGTTCGGTACTATTCTCGGGGGGGTAGTAGTGATTGATGAGCACGGTCAT
>Ga0182739_1001196_pt1 | contig 28319 bp, 26 predicted proteins | sample eDN5th30CBELigBY_FD_128873 | JGI IMG/M metagenome (GOLD analysis project Ga0182739, IMG submission 128873) | Enriched backyard soil microbial communities from Emeryville, California, USA - eDNA 5th pass 30_C BE-Lig BY (version 2) (version 2) | ecosystem: Environmental > Terrestrial > Soil >... | reverse complement strand
CACGCGGCCGGCGTTCTGGGCGGCCTCGGCGATGATCTGGCGGGCACGGTCCGTCAGGTCGGCGCGGTCGAAGTCGAAGAACACCAGGTAGGTGCGGGCCGGGGCCGGAGCGGCGGCCGGAGCCGGCGCAACGACAGGCGCCGGGGCCGGCGGCGGCGGCTGGTTGAAGGCATAGCGGACGCCGATCAGGGCGGAGTGGTTGTTGCCCTGGTCCAGCTCATACTTGCCGCGCGACACGGCGCCGGTGGCGCCGTTGGTCACGGTGCCGTCGAACTTGCTCTGGATCACGCCGGTGTAGCGGTACTCGGCGGTGATGGAGAGGCCCGGCACCGAGGTGATCGGGAAGGACACGCCGGCGATGCCCTGCCAGGCGAACTGGCCGGTGCCGTCGTCGACGTAGACGTAGTCACGCGTGTCGTTCTGGCGGCCCTTGGCGTTCAGGCTGGACCACATGTAGCCCACGCCGCCGCCGACATACGGGACGAAGTAGACCGGCATGTTCGGGAACCACTGCGGCAGCTGGAAGTCGTAGAACAGGTTGGCCATCACGCCATACTGCTGCAGCGACCCGTTGATGCTGTTGAAGCCAACCCCGGCCCCCGGACCCTGGAAGCCGCCCAGGCGGTCCACGTCGTTATAGCGGTAGTTGCCTTCGATCTCGGTCCGGAAGCCGTTGCCGAAGCCATAGCCCAGGGAGAGAACGCCCACGCCGCCTTCTTCGAAGCCGAGCTTGCCCTGATTGTTGCGGCCCAGGCCGTTGAAGTAGTTGGCCGCGCCACCCTGCGAGGTCAGGCCACGCGCATCCGAGTGGTTCCAGCCGGCGCCGGCGCCGATGTAGACGCCGTTGACGGCCTCCGGAGCGGCGGTGGGCAGCCAGCTCATCGGCGAGTACCACGGGGAGGTCTGCGCAAAGGCAGCGCCCGGCGCGGCGAGGATGGTGGCAGCGAGGAGGTAACGACGAAGCGACATCTGCGTGTTCCTTAGCAACCCATTTTGGTCGGGCACGAGCACAACATTGGCTTTTACACTCGAGTTTCGGAGGCGCGGGAGGCTGGCGCGACGCTGTGGCAGTTCGGCCACAGGCTACCTTCAAGTTCAAGCGGCGACAAAAATTCGGGCAGTAATCGATTGTTTTTTAATCAAACGTTCTCGTCGTGCGGTGAGGGAAGTCGATCCGGAGCGTTGCCGCGAATCAACCCGCAAGGAGAAAATTGGTCATATTGCCCCTTCTCACCGTGAATTGGGTGTATTCTCGCCCTCAAGCTGCACGCGCATGTGATCCGGAGGGGCCATCCGGACACGCAACCCATGGCGTCCGGCGGGCCCGCAACTCAGAAGCCCGCGCCAGGCTGCGCCAGATAATGCGCTTCGTCCGCCGTGCTGACCCGGCCCAGCGCCGCATTGCGATGGGGAAAGCGGCCAAAGCGCCGGATGATCTGCCAGTGCCGCCAGGCGTAATCGATGGTCCCGCCCGCGGCCCGCTGCGCCGGATCGTCGCGCAATCCCTCGAACAGGGCGACCGAAAGGTTCTGGTCGGCCATGTCCTCTGAGTGCTCAAAGGGGAGATAGAGGAAGGTCCGCGCCACCCTCGGCAGGGAGAGGTCCTGCTGCTGCGCCAGCACGGCGTGGCGGGCGATTTCCCGGGCATGCGGGTCGCTGGCGAAGGCGTCGCGCTGGCCGCGAAAGAGATTGCGCGGAAACTGGTCGAGCAGCAGCAGCAGTGCCAGCGTGCCCTCCGCGTGCCTCGCCCATTCGTCCAGCACGCCATTCCGCGCCGGCTCCACGAGCGCGCCGAAGCGCGCCCGGATGGTGGCGTCGAAGCCGTCATCTCGCTGGAACCACACCGCACGCGCGGTCGCCTGTCCCTCGGCGAACCAGAAGTCGAGAAGGTCACTGGGCTGCGTCATTCTGGGCCTCGCCGGATTGCAGGGGCGTGTTCACGCCGCGGCGGAGGTGGCGGCGAGCACCCGGCAGGCTTCGGCCGCGAGTTCGAAGCTGCGCAGCCGGGCTGCGTGGTCGAAGATCTGCGCGGTGATCATCACCTCGTCCACACCCGTCTGCTCCACGAAACGGGCGACCTCGCGACGCACGGTCTCCGGGGAGCCCACCGCCGAGCAAGCCAGGCTGTGGTCCACCCCCGCCAGCCGCGCCTCCTGCTGGAGAGCGGCGACATCCTCCGCCGGTGGCGGCAGCTTGCCCGGCGTGCCGCGCCGCAGGTTGAGGAACTGCTGCTGCAGCGAAGTGAAAAGGCGTTGCGCCTCGGCGTCCGTCTCGGCGGCGAAGACGTTCAGCCCGGCCATGGCATAGGGCTTCTCCAGCGTAGCGGAGGGACGGAAGCCCTCGCGGTAGATCTCCAGCGCCTGCAACATCATGGCAGGCGCGAAATGCGAGGCGAAGGCAAAAGGCAGGCCCAGCGCCGCCGCGAGCTGCGCGCTGTAAAGGCTGGAGCCCAGCAGCCAGATCGGGATGTTCATGCCGCCACCCGGCACGGCCTGCACGGGCTGGCCCGGCTGCACCGGGGCGAACCAGCCCTGCAGCTCCACCACGTCATGCGGGAAGCTGTCGGCGTCGCCCTGGAGGTTGCGGCGCAGGGCGCGGGCGGTGCGCATGTCGGTGCCGGGGGCACGGCCCAGGCCGAGATCGATGCGGCCGGGAAAGAGGGCGTTCAGCGTGCCGAACTGCTCGGCCACCATCAGCGGCGCATGGTTGGGCAGCATGATGCCGCCCGAGCCGACCCGGATGGTGCGGGTGCCGGCCGCGACATGGCCGATCACCACCGCGGTGGCGGCACTGGCGATGCCGGGCATGTTGTGGTGCTCGGCCAGCCAGAAGCGATGATAGCCCCAGGCCTCGGCGTGCTGCGCCAGGTCGCGCGCATTCTGGAAGGCGGTGGCGGGCTCGGCGCCCTGGGGGACGGGCGCGAGGTCGAGAACGGAATAGCGAAGCATGCGTGGAAGGTCTCCCGAGGGGGAAGTCGGAGGAAGAGAGCCCCCATAGGCGGGGGTCGTCCCGTCCGATATGGGGCGGCAGGAAGGGGTCGGGCAGGGGGGTGCTTGGCAGGCGGGCGGTCGCGACCCCACCTTGCCGAACTGAAGGAGGGCCCCGAGCCATGACCACCGACATCGACGCCGCCACCCGCACTGAGTTGGAGGCCGCTGCCTTCCGCCGCCTGGTGGAGCACCTGCGCGAGCGGAGCGACGTGCAGAACATCGACATGATGAACTTGGCCGGCTTCTGCCGGAACTGCCTCAGCCGCTGGTACCGCGAGGCCGCCGAGGCGAAGGGCATCACCCTGCCGGACCCGGAGGCGCGGGAGATCATCTACGGCATGCCCTACAAGGAGTGGCAGGCGAAGCACCAGAAGGAGGCCACCGCCGAGCAGAAGGCGAAGTTCGCCGCCAGCAATCCGGGCCACTGAACCGCGGATCGGCTTTGCCCGGAGTCCTGGCCGGGCTATACCGCGCGCCCTGTGCCGGCGGAGCGCCTCCGCCGGCGGGCATGAATGATTTGGAGTATCGCGATGTCCGACGCGGCGGAAACCCAGGACCAGGACACCGAGGTCGGCGGCATCGCCGCCGACCGGCTGCGCTCGATCATCGAGCGGGTCGAGCGGCTGGAGGAGGAGCGCAAGGCCCTCGCCGACGACATCAAGGACATTTTCGCCGAAGCCAAGTCCGCCGGCTTCGACGTCAAGGTGATCCGGCAGATCATCCGCCTCCGCAAGCAGGAGCCGGCCGAGGTGGAGGAGCAGGAGACGCTGCTCGACCTCTACCGGCGCGCGCTCGGCATGTGAGCCGCAGCGGAGCGGGGCGGCGGCGCCCCCGCCCCGGGCCGGGCAGGCCGCCCGGCCTTCTCTGCGCCGCTCCTTCCTCGCGCGGCTGGCGGCGAATGGCGCGGGCTCACCGCGGGACCCTGCCGACCGGAGCCGCGCCGTGCGATCCTCGCTCGTCACCACCCTCGCCACCGTCTTCACACTGCTGTTCGGCTACGCGCTGCTGCAGATGGGCAATACGCTGCAGGGGTCGCTGCTGACGCTGCGTGGCGGGCGGGAGGGTTTCTCCGCCGCCTCCATCGGCCTCGTGGGCTCCGGCTTCTATATCGGGCTGATCTTCGGCTCGCTCTATGCCGGGCGGCTGGTGCGCGGGGTCGGACACACCCGCGCCTTCGCGGCGCTGGCGGCGATCGCTTCCTCCGTGCCGCTGCTGCACCTGATGCTGATCAGCCCCTGGCTCTGGCCCTTCGGACGGGCGATCACCGGGTTCTGCTTCGCTGGTCTCTTCATCGTGGTGGAGAGCTGGCTGAACGGCGCCGCCTCGAGTGCGGTGCGCGGCCAGATCCTCAGCATCTACGGCATGACGGGAATGCTGTCGGGCGTCGCCGGGCAATTGCTGCTGACCACCGCCGCGCCCACCAGCTTCGTGCTGTTCTGCCTGGTTTCCATGATCATCTCCTTCGCCCTTGTGCCGGTGGTGCTCTCCCGCGCGCAGGCGCCCGCGCAGGGCGAAGGGGACGCGACGCTGAACCTGCGGCGGCTCTACGCCCAGTCACCCTTCGGCGTGGTCGCGGCCTTCCTGGTCGGCATCAGCACCAGCTCCTACTACTCGCTGGGCCCGCTCTTCGCGCAGCGCGCCGGGCTGGAGGCGGGCTCCGTGGCGGTCTTCATGGCCTGCGGCTCGCTGGGCGGCTTTCTCGCTACGTGGCCGATGGGCTGGCTCTCCGACCGCATGGACCGCCGGCGGCTCAGCGTTGGGCTTGCCGCCGTCGCGGCCGGCACGCTGCTGTGGATGACGCTGGCGGTGCCCGACCATCCGCCTCGTGTGCTGCTCTACCTGCTGGTCGGAGTGTTCGGGATGCTGGTCATCCCGGCCTACAGCCTGGTGCTGGCGCATGTGAACGACCATGTGCCGCCCGGCCAGTTCGCCGCCGCCTCGGGTGGGCTGCTGATCCTGTGGGGCGCGGGCTCCGCGCTGGGGCCCATCCTGGGCGGCGTGGCGATGGCCTCGCTCGGCAACCGGGGGCTGGGCTGGCAGATCCTCTGCGCGCAGGCGCTGATCGCCGCCTGGGGCATCTACCGCATCAGCCAGCGCGCGGCGCCGGAGACCAAGGAGGAGTTCCTGGTGATGCCGGTGCAGCCGGTGGGCACCGAATTGGTGGCGGTGGCGGAGGAAGCCGCGGTGGAGCGCGAAGCCGGGGCTTGAACCCGGCCCCCGCCATCCATATATTCCACCTGTCAGCCGGTCCAGGCTGCTTCCGCGCCTACCCATGCCGGGCCTGGCGCGATGGCAAGGCTTCGTCCCGACAATCTGGCCCACCGTCAGCGCGGCAACTTTCTGCCGGGCGGCGTGTTGATCGTGCCGCATGACGGACGCTCCGACCGGCGCGACCTCATTAACCTCAAGGTGAACTGGATGGTGCCAAACTGCGCGCCACCCTGAAGGATACGACTAAGATGTCTTCGATTTCCGCTCTCCGGCAGCCCAACGTGGCGCCGCGTCCGCTTCCTGCCGGTTCGCAGGTTGCCGAGAAGTCCGGCCTTTCCCAGGCCGAGATTCGTCTTCTCATCCTCGAAACCATGGGCTGACCCCGGTCAGCCCTCCACCGGCTTAATCGTAGAGCTGGCCCAGCTTCGCTGCGTGGGCCTGCAGGACGACGCGGCGCTTCACCTTCATGGTGGGCGTGAGCTGACCGTTTTCCACCGTGAACGGCTCCACGGTGGCGAAGCGCCGAATGCGCTCCAGGTTGGCGAGCCGGTTGTTCACCCGACGCACCGCCGCCTCCAGCGCCGCCGCGCCGTTCCCCTCAGCCGGTACGAGCAGCGCGCTGAGGGCCGGGCGGCCCTCGCCAGCCACCACCGCCTGCGCGATTTCCGGTTCCGCCATCAGCAAGCTCTCGATGCGCGCCGGGCTCACCATCTCCCCGCTCAGCGTCTTGATGAAATCCCGCTTGCGATCGGTGATGCGCAGCGCGCCGTTCACGATCTCCCCGACATCGCCGGTATGCAGCCACAGCTCGTTCTCCGGCGGTTCCGTGCGCAGCGCGGCCGCGGTGGCCTCGGGGTTGTTCCAGTAGCCATCCATGATCAGCGGGCCACGGATCAGCACCTCGCCATCCCCGGCGATCCGCACCGAGACGCCCGGCAGCGGCTTGCCGACGCTGCGGCGGTCATTCTCCCAGGGCGTGTTGACGCTGACCACCGGGCCCGCCTCGGTCTGGCCATAGCCTTGCAGCACCGGCAGGCCGAGCGCCAGGAAGAAGCCGGACAGGTCGGGATCGAGCCGAGCGCCGCCCGAAACCAGCGCCATCAGCCGGCCGCCGAAGCGTTGCCGGACCTTTCGCCGCACCAACCGGTCCAGCACCGCGTCCTCTACCCGCTCCAGGGCGTTCAGAGGCGGCCCGTCCAGCCGCCGCAGGCCGAGCCGCAGGGTGGCCTCGAACAGGCGGCGCTGCAGGGCGGACTGCTTCTCCAGCCCGGCCTGGATGCGCGCGCGCAGCACCTCGAAGAGGCGCGGCACGGCGGTGACCACCTGCGGCCGGATCTCCGCCAGCTCCGCCGAGAGGCGTTCGGCGCCACGGCTGAAGACGATCTCGATGCCGAAGGACGTCAGCAGATAGGCCACCGTGTGCTCGTAGGCATGCGACAGCGGCAGGAAGGAAAGATAGCAGGCGTCCCGCGGCAGGCCGAGGCGACGGATGAAGTTCGCGATCCCCCGCCGGTTGGCCAGCATGGCCCGGTGCGGCAGCATCACGCCCTTGGGCGCGCCGCCAGTGCCAGAGGTATAGATCAGGCAGGCCAGGCGGCCGGCGGGGATCTGGTCCACCTCGGCGGCCAGCATGGGGAGGTCGCCGCGCGTCGCCGCCAGCGTGCTCCACGCCACGGTGCCCGGTGTCTCCTCCATGCAGATCAGCAGGTCGAGCCCGCCCAGACCGGCGGCCTCGGCCATCTGCGTGGCCAGCTTCGCGGTGGAGGTGATGGCGCAGCGGGCGCCCGAATCGCGCAGCAGGTGCGCGTGGTCGGCCACCGTGTTGGTCGTGTAGGCGGGAACGGACACGGCACCGATCGCCATGAGGGCGGTGTCGGCGATCAGGAACTCCGGCCGGTTCTCCGCCGCGATCAGAACCCTGTCACCGGGGCAGACGCCCCGTGCCCGCAGCCCGGCGGCGATATCGGCCACCTGGAGGGCGAATTCGGCCCAGGTGAGGCTGCGCCATGCCCCGTTGCGCCAGAAGCGCAGCATCGGCCGGTCGGGCCAGGAGCGGGCCAGGCCCAGCATCAGGGCGGGCAGGCTGTTCCATTTGTCCTCGGCAGGCATCGGGCGGGCGGCGTCCTTTATGGGAGGAGGGAACGTCGGTCGCATCATCGCGTTTTGCGGCCGGCTTCCACGGCTGCGGCGTGAAGACCGGACGGGGGGGCGCTTGGCCTGCCCCGTGACGGGATTATATCGGGAGGAGCGAACCCACAACCGCAAGGCCCGTCGTGACGCTCAAGAACCACCGCCTCACCCTCCGCGACATCGCCGGCCGCCCGCAAGGAGGCGAGGGTGGCTCCGCTCTCCCGGCCTGGGATCTCTCCGACCTCTACGCCACCCCCGCCGACCCGAAGCTGCAAGCCGATCTCACGCGCGCCGACGCCGATGCCCGCGCCTTCGCCGAGGCGCATGCCGGCAAGCTCGCGGCCCATTCCGGCGACCGGCTGGCGGAGGCGATCGTGGCCTATGAGCGGATCGAGGAGGTGCTGGGGCGGGTGATGTCCTTTGCCTCCCTGGTCTTCTCGGGTGACGCGCAGGACCCGGCCAATGGGCGCTTCTACCAGGACATGCAGGAGCGGGTGACGGCCATCTCCACCCATCTGCTGTTCTTCACGCTGGAGCTGAACCGGCTGGAGGACGCGGTGCTGGAGAAGAAATTCACCGCCTCCGCCGCGTTGCGCCACTACCGGCCATTCCTTCGCGACCTGCGCGTCTTCCGCCCGCACCAGCTCTCTGACGAGGTGGAGCGCCTGCTGCACGAGAAGGAGGTGACCGGCCGCGCCGCCTGGAACCGCCTCTTCGACGAGACCATCGCGGCGATGGAGGTGAAGGTGGGCGAGGAGACGCTGAACGTCTCCGGCGCGCTGAACAAGCTCTCCGACCGCGACCGTGCCGTGCGCGCCGCGGCCGCCAAGGGCGTCTCGGCGGCCTTTGGCGAGAAGGCGCGGCTCTTCACGCTGATCACCAACACCCTGGCCAAGGACAAGGAGATCATCGACGGCTGGCGCAACTACCCGCGCCCCGGCAGCAGCCGCAACCGCGCCAACATGGTCGAGGACGAGGTGGTGGATGCGCTGGTCACCGCCGTCGTCGAGAGCTTCCCGAGCCTCTCGCACCGCTACTACGCGATGAAGGCCAAGTGGCTTGGCCTGCCCAAGCTGCAGCACTGGGACCGCAACGCCCCGCTGCCGGACGAGGATGACAGCAACATCCCCTGGGAGGCCGCGCGGGAGCGGGTGCTGAAGGCCTATTCCGCCTTCAGCCCGGAACTGGGGCGGATCGGCAAGGAGTTCTTCGACAAGCCCTGGATCGACGCCGTGCTGCGCCCCGGCAAGGCCTCGGGCGCCTTCGCGCACCCGACGGTGCCCTCGGCGCACCCCTATCTGCTGCTGAACTACCACGGCAAGTCGCGCGACGTGATGACGCTGGCGCACGAGCTGGGCCATGGCGTGCACCAGGTGCTGGCGGCCGGGCAGGGCTACCTGATGTCCGGCACGCCGCTGACCCTGGCCGAGACCGCCAGCGTCTTCGGCGAGATGCTGACCTTCCGGGCCGTGCTCGACGCCGAGACCGACCCGAAGCGCCGCCGCGCGCTGCTGGCCGGCAAGGTGGAGGACATGCTGAACACGGTGGTCCGGCAGATCGCCTTCTACCGCTTCGAGACGCTGCTGCATGACGCCCGCCGAAAGGGCGAGCTCTCCCGCGAGGAGATCGGCGCGCTCTGGATGCAGGTGCAGGTGGAGAGCCTCGGCCCGGCCTTTGAGTTCACGCCGGACTACGAGATCTACTGGTCCTACATCCCGCACTTCATCCACACGCCTTTCTACGTCTATGCCTATGCCTTCGGCGACTGCCTGGTGAACGCGCTCTACGGCGTGTTCCAGGAGGGCAGTGTGCCTGGCTTCCAGGAGAAGTACCTGGAGATGCTGCGCGCCGGCGGCACCCTGCGGCATAAGGAGCTGCTCGCGCCCTTCGGGCTCGACGCCTCCGATCCGGCCTTCTGGCATAAGGGACTGAATGTGATTTCCGGCTTCATCGACGAGCTTGAGCGTGCCGATGGCTGAGCCCCGTGATGATGAGGGCCGCACCCTCTTCGGTGAGATCCGCCGCATGGCCCGCACCTCGGGTGCGGTCGGCGGCATCGCCGCGCGCATGGCCGGCGAGCGCTATCTCGGCTTCCGCACCGACAAGACGGCCCATGCCAATGACCTGAAGGCGCTGCTTGGCGGGCTGAAGGGCCCGCTGATGAAGGTGGCGCAGTTTCTCTCCACCGTGCCCAACGCCCTGCCGCCGGAATACGCGCAGGAACTGGCCGGGCTGCAGGCCAATGCCCCGCCGATGGGCTGGGCCTTCGTGCGCCGGCGCATGGCTTCGGAGCTGGGCGCCAACTGGCAGTCCCGCTTCACCAGCTTCAGCCAGGAAGCGGCGGCGGCGGCCAGCCTCGGACAGGTGCACCGCGCCACCCTGCCCGACGGGCGGTTGGTCGCCTGCAAGCTGCAATATCCGGACATGCCGAGCGTGGTGGAGGCCGATCTTCGCCAGCTCAAGATCGCCATGGGCATCTTCGCCCGCATGGATGACGCCATCCAGCACGACGACGTCTATGTCGAACTGTGCGATCGCCTGCGCGAGGAACTCGACTACGCCCGCGAGGCCGCGCATATGCGGCTCTACAACCGCATGCTGGCCGATGTGGCGGATGTGCGGACGCCAGAACCGATCGAGGGTCTCTGCACCCGCCGCCTGCTGACCATGAGCTGGCTCGACGGCCGCCCGATCATGGACCGGCTGGCCGAGAACCCGCCGCTGGAGGAGCGCAACGCCTATGCCCGCGCGCTCTTCCGCGCCTGGTACGTGCCCTTCTACCGCTACGGCGTCATCCACGGCGACCCGCATCTCGGCAACTACCAGGTGCGGCAGCCGACGGAGAGCGAGCCGGCGGGCATCAACCTGCTGGACTATGGCGCCATCCGCATCTTCCCGCCGCAGTTCCTGCGCGGCGTCATCATGCTCTACGAGGCGATCCGCGACAGCGACGACGAGAAGGCGGCCGAGGCCTATCGCGTCTGGGGCTTCACCGATCTCTCGAAGGAGAAGATGGCGGTGCTCGGCCTTTGGGCGAAGTTCCTGCACGAGCCGCTGCTGGACGACCGCGTGCGTCCGATCCAGACCGGCGGCGACCCCGATTTCGGCCGCAAGGTGGCGGCCGAGGTGCATGCCGGCCTCAAGCGCACCGGCGGCGTGAAGCCGCCACGCGAGTTCGTGCTGGTGGACCGCGGCGCGGTGGGGTTGGGCAGCGCCTTCATGCGTCTGGGCGCCGAGCTGAACTGGCACCGCATGTTCCAGGAGCTGATCGCCGGCTTCAAGGAGGAGGAGCTGGCGGCGCGGCAGGCCGAGGCGCTGCGCGAGGCGGCGGTGCCCCCCACCGCTGCCTGAGGAGGGCGTGGCCGCCGCCTAGAGCAGTCCTTCCTGGCGGAAGGAAAGGTGGCGGCCGCCGCCGATGATGAGGTGGTCGTGCAGCGTGATGCCGAGAGCGGTGGCGGCGGCCTGGATCTGGGCGGTCATCACCCGGTCGCCTTCGCTGGGGGTCGGGTCGCCGCTGGGGTGGTTGTGAACCAGGATCAACGCCGTGGCGTGCAGCTCCAGTGCCCGCCGGATCACCTCGCGCGGATAAACCGGCGTGTGGTTTACCGTGCCCTTGCCCTGGGCCTCGTCGGCAATCAGGCGGTTGCGGCTATCGAGGAACAGGACGCGGAAATGCTCGACGCGCTCGCGTGCGAGGGCGGCACTGAGATAGCCGAGCAGGCGCTCCCAGTTGCCCAACACGGGCCGGTCCATCACGTCGTGCCGCATCAGGCGCAGCGCCGCCGCCTGGACGGTCTTGAGCGCGGCAATCCCGGCCTCGCCGAGCCCTTCAACCTGCTGCAACTCGGCGATGGGTGCGGAAAGCGCGTTACCGAAGCTGCCGAACCGCGCCAGCAGGCGGCGCGCGATTCCGCGCGTGTCCCGGCGTGGAAGCGCCAGGAACAGCAGCATCTCGATCAGCTCGTGGTCCAGCAGGGCATCGGGGCCTGCCGTCAGAAGGCGCGCCCGCATCCGCGCGCGGTGCCCTTCCGCGCCCACGGGTACGGCGGCACCCGCCTCCGTCGTTTCCGGAGCAAGGTTGAGCAGCAACGAGTCGAGGCTCGCCTCCGTCTCCGCCATGCCGCGCACCTTGCGCATCCGGGCCTCCACCAATCGCGCGGAGGTTGGGGGAAAGCCGGGGACCTGTCCAGCATCCCCGGCGCCGTCGCGACCTAGGCCGCGTAAGGCGGCTTGTGCAGTCCGGCAGGGGAGAAGGTGAAGACCTCGCACCCCGTTTCGGTCACGCCCACCATGTGCTCGAACTGCGCCGAAAGGCTGCGATCGCGCGTGACGGCGGTCCAGCCATCATCCAGCACCTTCACCTCGGGGCGGCCGGCATTCACCATCGGCTCGATGGTGAAGAACATGCCAGGCTTCAGCGCCGGGCCTTCGCCGGGGCGGCCAAAATGCAAAATGTTCGGTGGCGCATGGAAGGTGCGGCCGATGCCATGCCCACAGAAGTCACGTACCACGCTGAAGCGCTGCTTCTCGACATAGCTCTGGATGGCATGACCGATATCCCCGAGCCGCGCGCCCGGTCGGACGGCGGCGATGCCGCGCATCATGCTCTCATGCGTCACGTCCAGCAGCAGCTTTGCCTTGGTGCTGGGGGTGCCGGCCACGTACATGCGGCTGGTGTCGCCGTACCAGCCATCCAGAATGACGGTGACGTCGATATTCAGGATGTCGCCATCCTGCAGGGCCTTGTTGCCCGGGATGCCGTGGCAGACGACGTGATTGATCGAGATGCAGACGGACTTCGGGAAGCCCCGGTAGCCCAGGCAAGCCGAGACGGCGCCATTGGCGCGGATGAACTCGTCGCAGAGGCGGTCCAGCTCACCGGTGGTCACGCCGGGCACCACATGCGGCGTGATCATGTCGAGCGTCGCGGCGGCCAGTTGCCCCGCCCGGCGCATCCCTTCGAAATCGTCCGGCGCGTGCAGAGCTATGCGCCGCGCCTCGGCAGCAGAATTTTCCATGGTGCCGGGGAAGATGCGCGCGCGCTCCCCTGGTTGCAAGCATGGCGGCCGCAGGGCAGGGGTGCGGTGCGCATCAGCCTCCCGCCCGCTCGCCCGCCTTTCGCTCTACCGTGCCGAGGGCCTCGGCCAGCCGTACATCCGCGCTGCCGCGGCGGGCTGGCTTCGGCTGGTCCGGAGCGGGCGCCCAGCCGGTGAGCGTCAGCAGCTCCAGCGGCATGGGCAGAACGCCCTCCTCCAGCGGCAGCGTGCCCAGCGCCATGGGGAACATGGCGCGCGGCGGCACCCGCGGATCACGCGCACGCACCGCATTGCTTTCGCCCGCGGCGCGGAGATCACCGATCAGCGCCATGGGCGAACGGTAGCGCAGGTCGAGCCGGTCACGGTCGGCCACCGGCATGGCGAAGCCGGCGCGCTGGAGGAGGGCCGCCCCGTCGCGCAACTCCGGGAAGGGCGAGATGCGCGGGCTCAGGCCCTCGCGCAGCGCCGTTTCGGCTTGGCCAAGCGCCTCGCGAAGCGGTTGCAGCGTGCCAAGGGCGGGCAGGGTGGCGAGGAACAGCCCGTCAGGCGCCATCGCCCGGCGGATCTGCAGCAATGCGCCGGGAAGATCGTTCACCCAGTGCAGCGAGAGGCTGGCCACCACCAGGTCGAAGCTGCCGGGCGCGAAGGGCAGCCACTCCTCGTCGCCGGCCAGAGGCAACCCGCCCGCGCCTCGCGCCATCCGAGCGGAGAGGTCCATGGAGACCACCATCTCCACGCCCCGCGCGCGCAGCGCGGGTGCCACCACGCCTCGGCCGCCGAGATCCAGGGCGCGGTGGAAGCGGCGGCTGATGTCGTCGAGCCGGTCCAGCAACAGGGCTGCGCCCGCCTCCAGCACCGGGGCCACGCGCCCGATGCCGGGCGCCGCGCGATCGCGCCGGCGCCGCACCAGGGCGCGATCAAAAACCTGCATTGCATCCACCATAGGGCAGCAGATGCGTCGGGCCGGGGCGGCGCGCAAGCGGACATTGCGGCGCGGGGCAGAGTGCCTGTAACCTCACGGAATGGTGATATTCGACCTCCGGGCCGCCGGCAGCGGCTGGCGGGCTGGCCTGCGGCGGCTGGGGGGCGCGGCGCTGGATGCGCTGCTGCCGCCGCGTTGTGCTGCCTGTGCCACGCTGGTGCTGACGGAAGGTACCCTCTGCCCCGACTGCTTCCGGGTCGTTACGCCGATCGGCGCGCCGCTCTGCCACTGCTGCGGACTTCCGTTCCTTCATGCCGGCCAGGGGGAGGCGCTGCCCGAAAGCCTCGGCGGGCAGCTGCACTGTGCACGCTGTGTGGAGCGGCGGCCGCCCTATAGGCGGGCGCGGGCCGCCTGGCTCTATGATGCCGGCTCCAAGCGACTCGTCCTGCCCTTCAAGTATGGCGACCGGACGGAGCTTGCCACTCTGCTGGCGCGGCACATGGCGCAGGCGGGGCGAGAGCTTCTGGCCGAAGCGGATCTGCTGCTGCCCGTGCCTTTGCATCGTGGCCGGTTGCTGGTGCGCCGCTACAACCAGGCGGCGCTGCTGACGGCACGGCTGTCCCGCCTCTCCGGAACGCCCTGGGCGCCCCATCTCCTGCGCCGCGCCCGACATACGCCAAAGCTGGCGAAGCTCGGTGCCGCCGAGCGCCTGGTGGTGCTGGAAGGGGCTTTCGCCCTGGCGCCCGGCGGCGCAGCGCGGATCGTAGGGCGGCGGGTGCTGCTGGTGGACGATGTGCTGACCTCCGGCGCCACGGTCTCGGCCTGCGCTGCGGTGCTGTTGGCTGGCGGCGCGGCGCAGGTGGACGTCCTGGCCGCGGCCCGCACCCCGGGTCCTGGCCTCGCGGAATCGGGGTGAGTCCGCAGTGCCCGTGAAACGCTCTTGACCGGCCAACGGCGCGCGCCGATCTGTGCGTCATGGCCAAGGTCGAAATCTACACCACCGCGTTCTGCCCTTACTGCTCCCGCGCCAAGCTGCTGCTCGGCCGCAAGGGCGTCGGCTTCACCGAATACGATGCGCCGCACGGTTCGCAGGAGCGCAAGGACGCGATCCAGCGCTCGGGTGGGCGCACCACCGTGCCGCAGATCTTCATCGATGGTGAGGCGATCGGCGGCTGCGACGACCTGTTCGCGCTGGACCGCGCGGGCAAGCTGGACGCCATGCTTCAGGCCGGCTGAGGCCTGGCCTTAGCGCTTTGCGCCGGGCCGAACCAGATGAGAGAATGGGCGCTTCGCCCCATATACCCGGGACAGGCATGATCCACTACCAGCTCCGCTGTGATCAGGACCACAGCTTCGATGGATGGTACAAGGACAGCGCGGCCTTCGAGAAGCTGGCCGGCGCGGGGCTGATCGAGTGCCCGGTCTGCGGCGGCACCAGGATCGAGCGCGCCCTGATGGCGCCTGCCATCGGCAAGTCACGGGAGGTGGAGGCACCGCCCCCCGCTCCCATCCAGGCGGCCGATACCGGGAAGACCGCCCAGGCCGCTGCCGGCCCCATGCCGGCCCAGGTGCTGGCCCTTCTGCAACGGATGCGGGCCGAGGTGGAGAAGAGCTGCGACTATGTCGGCCACGAATTCGCCGATGAGGCCCGCCGCATCCATCGCGGCGAGAGCGAGCGCCGCGGCATCTACGGAGAGACCAGCGACACCGAGGCCGAGGCGCTCCGCGAGGAAGGCATCGACATCGCGCATCTGCCCTGGGTACCGCGCGCCGATAGCTGAGCGCGGGGCTGAAGGCCGGGTGCTCAGGGGAGATTGCGCTCCCCTGGTGACCGTCAGTCCTTCCTTGCCGCGACGATGTAGTTGACCGCGACGTCCCGGCTCTCCCGCCATTCCCTGCCGCCGAGCGCCGGCACCATGCCGGCGATGTCGCAGACCCGCAGCCCTGCGCGGCGGGCCTCCGTGCCCAGCTCGGCGGGAGTGACGAACATCCGCCAGTCATGCGTGCCGCGCGGCAACAGACGCAGCAGGTACTCCGCGCCCAGCTTGGCGAAGAGGAAGGAGCGGGACGTACGGTTCAAGGTGGAGAGGAAGAGCATCCCACCTGGTTTCAGCACCGCGGCCAGGGCCGCCAGGAAGGCAGCGCGGTCAGCGACATGCTCGATGACCTCCAGCGCCACCACCGCGTCGAACTGCGCGCCTTCCGCTGCGAGATCTTCCGGCCGCCCCTCGCGGTAGTCGATCCGAAGGCCCTGGGCCTCGGCATGGGCGCGGGCGGCGGCCAGGGCGGCGCCGGCGGCATCAAGGCCGGTTACGCGGGCACCGAAGCGGGCCAAGCCTTCGCTGGCCAGCCCGGCGCCGCAGCCGACATCCAGGACGGAAAGTCCTTCCAGATCGGTGCCTTGGCGGCCCTGCGCGGCGGCGAGCCGCCTCGCTACCCAGTCGCAACGAAGGGGATTCATCCGGTGCAGCGGCGTCATCGGCCCGTTCGGGTCCCACCAGCGCGCGGCCAGGGCGTCGAACTTGGCGATCTCGTCCGGCAGGGCGGTGGCGGCTTGCATGGCAGAGTCTCCGGCGGAAGAGGAGTGCGCCTATCTGGTTGCGGCGCGGCGCGACCCTGGTTATCTGTCCCACGCCGTGGCCGGCCGCAACCGCGCCCGGCCTCCAGACCCTTCGGAAGCAACCTCTCAGACCCGCATGGCACGCATCGTGATGAAGTTCGGCGGCACTTCCGTCGCCGATCTGGACCGTATCCGCAACGTCGCCACCCGGGTGAAACGCGAGGTGGACGCGGGCAATCAGGTGGCGGTGGTCGTCTCCGCCATGGCCGGAGCCACCAACCAGCTGGTGAAGTGGTGCCAGGAGCTGTCGCCGCTGCATGACGCCCGCGAATACGATACCGTGGTCGCCACCGGCGAGCAGGTGACGATCGGCCTGCTGGCCATCGCGCTGCAGGCGCTGGGTGTGGACGCGCGCTCCTGGCAGGGCTGGCAGATCCCGATCCGCACCGATGACGCGCATGGCAAGGCGCGGGTCGAGGAGATCGAGGGCGAAGTGCTGATCGGCCGCATGGCCATGGGCCAGGTGCCGGTGATCGCAGGCTTCCAGGGCGTCGGCCCGGACAACCGCGTGACCACGCTGGGCCGCGGTGGCTCGGACCTCTCGGCGGTGGCCGTCGCCGCGGCGGTGAAGGCCGACCGGTGCGACATCTACACCGATGTGGACGGGATCTACACCACCGATCCCCGCATCGTGCCGCGCGCCCGCAAGCTGCCGGCCGTGGCCTATGAGGAAATGCTGGAGCTGGCCTCGGTCGGCGCCAAGGTGCTGCAGACCCGCTCGGTCGAGCTGGCGATGAAGCAGCGGGTGCGGGTGCAGGTGCTCTCCTCCTTCGAGGACAAGCCCGGCTCGATGGTCGTGGATGAGGATGAGATCGTGGAACAGCCGCTGGTGACGGGCGTCGCCTATTCCCGCGACGAGGCCAAGGTGACGCTGCGCCGGGTGCCGGACAAGCCCGGCATCGCGGCGCTGGTGTTCGGGCCGCTTTCGGCCGCGAACGTCAACGTGGACATGATCGTGCAGAACCTGGGCGCCGACGGCACCACGGACATGACCTTCACCGTGGGCAAGGCCGACCTGCCGCGTGCCAAGGACGTGCTGGAGAAGTCCCGTCCGGAGATCAACTTCGAGTCCATGGTGACCGACCCGGAGGTCGCCAAGATTTCCATCGTCGGCATCGGCATGCGCAGCCATGCCGGCGTCGCCGCCACCATGTTCAAGGCTCTGGCGGAGAAGGGGATCAACATCCAGGTCATCTCCACCTCCGAGATCAAGACCAGCGTGCTGGTGGGCTCCGAGTACACCGAGCTGGCGGTCCGCGCCCTGCACAGCGCCTACGGGCTGGACGCGGAGGGCTGAGGCCCGTGGATGTGCTCACTCCCGATTCCGGGGCCGATGCGCTGGATGCGCTGATGGCGCGCGGGGCCGCCTTCCTCGGCACGCGCCATGCCATCCTCGGCGGCGCCATGAGCTGGGTGAGTGAGCGCAACCTGGTCTCTGCGCTCTCCAATGCCGGGGCCTTCGGCGTCATCGCCTGCGGGGCGATGATGCCCGATCGGCTGGCGGAGGAGATCGCGGCCACCCAGGCGCTGACGGACAAGCCCTTCGGGGTGAACCTCATCACCATGCATCCGCAACTCGCGGAACTGGTGGATGTCTGCCTCGCCGCCCGGGTCGGGCACATCGTCTTCGCCGGCGGCATCCCGCCGGGTCCGGCGATCCGGCGGGCGAAGGAGGGCGGGGCGAAGGTCATCTGCTTCGCGCCGGCCCTGTCCCTGGCGAAGAAGCTGGTCCGCTCCGGCGCCGATGCGCTGGTGATCGAGGGTTCCGAGGCGGGCGGGCATATCGGTCCGGTCAGCCTCAACGTGCTGGCGCAGGAGATCCTGCCGCAGGTGCGGGACGTGCCGGTCTTCGTCGCCGGCGGCATCGGTCGGGGCGAGGCGATCCTCTCCTACCTGGAGATGGGGGCGGCGGGGGTGCAGCTCGGCACCCGCTTCGTCTGCGCCACCGAATGCGTGGCCCATCCGGTCTTCAAGCGCGCCTTCATCCGCGCCGCGGCGCGCGATGCGATGCCCAGCGTGCAGGTGGATGCGAGCTTCCCGATCATTCCGGTGCGGGCCTTGCAGAATGCGGGCACCCGCCGCTTCGTCGAGCACCAGATGGTGGTGATCCGCCGCTTCCAGGCCGGCGAGCTGACCAAGGAGGCGGCGCAGCTCGAGATCGAGCATTTCTGGGCAGGCGCCCTGCGGCGCGCGGTGGTCGATGGCGATGTCGAGACGGGCAGCGTGATGGCTGGCCAGAGCGTCGGCATGGTCACGCGGGAGCAGCCCGCGGCCGAGATCATCGCCGAGCTGCTCGAACAGGCCCGCTCCGCCCTGACGGCGCGGCGCGGCCGAATCTGAGCGCGTGCGCCTGCGTCGGTCATCTCCGGCTTCGCAGATCATAACGCGTTTTGCCGCGCCTCGCTGGGCGCGATAGGTATCTCCCGCGTGACCTACGACCGGAAACGCACGGCTCGCAACGCCCCCCAGCCCGCCGAGGCGGTGCGTGTCGGCGATGAACTTCGCGAAGCAAGGCGCGCTTTGGGCATCAGCCTGGAGGAGATGGCGGAGCAGCTCCGCATCAGCCGCCGCTACCTCGATGCACTGGAGAACGGCAGGGTGAACGACTTGCCGGGCCTCGCCTACGGCACCGGCTTCGTGCGCAGCTATGCCCAGGCAATGGGGCTGGATGCGCCCGATCTGGTCCGCCGCTTCCGCCAGGCGGCCGGTGAGCAGAGCCAGGGCAAGGATCTCGTCTTCCCTGAACCGGTGCCTGAACGCGGCGTGCCGGCCGGGGCTATCATCATGTTGGGCGCGGTGCTGGCGGTCGGCGCCTATGCCGCCTGGTACTGGTGGAGCGGCCCTTCCGAGCGAACGGTGGACGCCGTCCCCGCTCTCCCCCCCCGCATGGAGGAGGCTGCCCGCGAGGCTGGCCAGCCGCCGCTTCCGGCGCCGCCCAGCCCCGCTGCGCCACCGGCCGGCGCGCCGGCGGCCGGGCAGACGACAGCCGCAACAGCGGGCGCGCCGACCACTCCGGCGCGTCCAACCGCTCCGCCGCAGCAGGCAAGTCCTCAAATGGGCGAGTCGGCCAGCCCGCCCGCGCCTGCCGCGCCAGCGCCACCGCCGGTTGCCGCCCCGACGGGCCAGCCGGCCGCGCCGGCGGCCAATGCCATCGTGCTGCGGGCGACGCAGGAGGTCTGGGTGCAGGTGCGCGAAGCCCGCTCTGGTCGGGTGCTGGTCAGTCGCGTGCTGCGCCCGGGCGAGACCTATGAGGTTCCCCAGGAGCCGAACCTGCTGCTGACCACCGGGCGCGCCGAAGGCCTCACAATCGAAGTGGATGGCGTCGCCAGCCAAGCCTTGGCGAGCCTGGTTGGGGTGCGGCGGGACATCCCGCTCGACCCGGCCCAGCTGCGCGAGGCACGAGCGGGCCAGCTTCCCACCCGATAGGCTTGGCCGGCAGCCCGTCTGCTGCCATATCGGCGGCATGCCGAAGCGGGAGGCCTGACCGCCATGTCCTATCGTCCCTACCAGCAGATCCTGCGCCGGAAGTCGCGACAGATCCGGGTTGGCAAGGTGCTGGTCGGCGGAGATGCACCCATCTCCGTCCAGACCATGACCAATACGCCGACGGAGGATGCGGCGGCGACCATCGCGCAGATCCGCCGGGCGGAGCTGGCCGGGGTGGACATCGTCCGCGTCTCCTGCCCCACCGAGGAGGCCACCGCCGCGCTGCACGAGATCGTGCGCGAGGTGAATGTGCCTGTCGTGGCCGACATCCACTTCCACTACCGCCGCGCCATCGAGGCGGCGGAGGCGGGCGCCGCCTGCCTGCGGATCAACCCGGGCAATATCGGCAGCAAGGAGCGGGTGAAGGAGGTCGTGAAGGCCGCCCGCGACCATGGCTGCTCGATCCGCATTGGCGTCAACGCGGGCAGCCTGGAGAAGCACCTGCTGGAGAAGTACGGCGAGCCCAACCCGGAGGCGTTGGTGGAATCCGCCCTCTGGCACGCCGCGCACCTGCAGGAGCTGGACTTCCACGAGTTCAAGATCAGCGTGAAGGCCAGTGACGTCTTCCTGGCCGTCGCCGCCTACCAGCAGCTCGCGGAGGCCTGTGACCACCCGCTGCACATCGGCATCACCGAGGCCGGCGGGAAGCGCACGGGCACGGTCAAGTCCTCGATCGGGCTGGGCTCGCTGCTCTGGGCCGGGATCGGCGACACGCTGCGCGTCTCCCTCTCCGCCGAGCCGGAGGAAGAGGTGCATGTCGGCTGGGACATCCTGAAGTCGCTCGGCATCCGGCACCGGGGGGTGAAGATCATCTCCTGCCCCTCCTGCGCGCGGCAGGGCTTCAACGTCATCGAGACGGTGGCGGCGCTGGAGGAGCGGCTGGCGCATATCGAGACGCCGCTCACCCTCTCCATCATCGGCTGCGTGGTGAACGGGCCGGGCGAGGCGCTGATGACCGATATTGGCGTGACCGGCGGTGGCGCCGGCCGCCACATGGTCTATCACGCCGGCCGCACCGACCACACCGTGGACGGCGCGGGGATGGTCGATCACATCGTGGAACAGGTCGAGCGGAAGGCGGCGGAGATCGCGGCTTCCCAGGCCAAGCAGGCAGCGGAGTAAGGCCTTGAGCGGAATGCAGCCGGTTCGTGGCACCCGGGATCTGATCGGTGATGCCTTCCGCCGCCATCACCATGTGATCGAGACGGCGCGGCACGTCACCGGCCTTTATGGGCTGGAGGAATGGGCGACCCCCATTTTCGAGTCCACCAGTGTCTTCGCCCGCACCCTGGGCGACACCTCCGACGTGGTGACGAAGGAGATGTACACCTTCGAGGACCGCGGCGGGGATTCCGTCACCCTGCGGCCGGAGAACACGGCGGGCATCGTGCGCGCGCTGGTCTCGAACGGGCTGGCGCAGCAGGCGCTGCCCCGGAAGGTCTTCTATGCCGGGCCGATGTTCCGCTACGAGCGGCCGCAGAAGGGCCGCTACCGGCAGTTCCACCAGATCGGCGCTGAGATCCTGGGCGCCGCGGAGCCGCTGGCCGATGCCGAGGTGATCGCCTGTGGCTGGCAGATCCTGCAGCAGCTCGGCGTCGATGACGGCGTGGTGCTGGAGCTGAACACGCTGGGCGACACGCCGAGCCGGGACGCCTACCGTGCCGCGCTGGTGGCCTATTTCACCGCCCACCGGGACAAGCTCTCCGAGGACAGCCAGAAGCGGCTGGAGAAGAACCCGCTGCGCATCCTCGACAGCAAGGACGCCGGCGACAAGGCGCTGGTGGCCGAGGCGCCGACCATCCACCAGCACCTGACTCCCGAGGCGGCCGAGTTCCATGCGGCGGTGAAGCGCCACCTGGACCGGTTCGGCGTGCCCTACCGGGACAACCCGCGCATCGTGCGCGGGCTCGACTACTACAGCCACACCGCCTTCGAGTTCGTCACCGACCGGCTCGGCGCGCAGGGCACGGTGATGGCCGGTGGCCGCTATGACGGGCTGGTGCAGGAAATGGGCGGCCCCGCCACGCCCTGCGTCGGCTGGGCGGCGGGCGTCGAGCGCCTGGCCGAGCTGCTGGAGGAGACGCCCGAGCCGGTGCGGCCGGTGGCGGTGATCCCCGTGAGCGAGGCGGAGGAGGGTCCTTCCATCGAGTTGCTGCAGATGCTCCGCGCGGCGGGCGTGCCGGCCGAGATCGCCTACAAGGGCAACCTGAAGAAGCGGATGGAGCGGGCCAACCGCATCGGCAGCCAGGCCGCCATCATTATCGGCGAGAGCGAGGTGGCCGAGGGCGTGGTGGTGGTCCGCAACCTCTCCGACGGCACGCAGGAGCGCGTCGGCATGCCCGGCCTGTTGCCCGCCCTGGCCGCCGCCGGGGTGGTGGACGCCATGCTGGAGCAGATGGTCGAGGAAATGGAGCTTGCCGCCGAAGAGGGCGAGGACGAGCCGGACGAGGAATGAGCCTTCCCGAGAAGCTGGATCGCCTGCTCTATCGCGCCGACGAGGTGCGGGCGCTGCTGGAGACGGCGGAGGGCGCGCAGATCGGCGCCCTCTCCAAGGAACTGTCCGAGCTGGAGCCGCTGGTCGAGAAGGTCCAGGCGCTCCGTGCCGCCGAGCGCGCCCGTGACGAGGCGGAGGCGCTGCTCGCCGACCCCGAGATGCGCGAGCTGGCCGAGCCCGAGTTCTATGCCCAGCGCGATGCCGTGCCCCGGCTGGAGCGCGAGGTGCGGCTGATGCTCCTGCCCAAGGACGCCGCCGATGCCGGCAGCGCCATCCTGGAGATCCGCCCCGCCGCCGGCGGGGACGAGGCGGGGCTCTTCGCCGCCGAGCTTTTCGCCGCCTACCAGCGCTATGCGGGGCTGCGCGGCTGGCGCTTCGGCATTCTGGACTATGACGAGTCGGAGCTGGGCGGCATCAAGGGTGCCGTGGCCGAGATCGAGGGGCAGGGCGTCTTCGCCCGGCTGAAGTTCGAGAGCGGCGTGCACCGCGTCCAGCGCGTGCCGGCCACCGAGACGCAGGGGCGCATCCACACCTCCACCGTCACCGTCGCGGTGCTGCCGCAGGCGGAGGAGGTGGACGTGCAGATCAACGAGGGCGACCTGCGCATCGACACCTACCGCGCCTCAGGGGCCGGCGGGCAGCACGTCAACAAGACCGATAGCGCCGTGCGCATTACCCACCTCCCGACCGGGATGGTGGTGGCGATGCAGGAGGAGCGCAGCCAGCACAAGAACCGCGCCAAGGCGATGAAGGTGCTGCGGGCGCGGCTCTACGAGGTGCAGCGCAGCCAGGCCAGTGCCAGCCGCTCGGCCGACCGCAAGGCGCAGGTGGGCACCGGCGACCGCTCCGAGCGCATCCGCACCTACAACTTCCCCCAGGGTCGTGTGACCGACCACCGCATCGGCCTGACCCTGCACAAGATCGACCGCGTCATGCAGGGCGAGTTCGACGAGATCATCGACGCGCTGATCGCCGAGGACGAGGCTGCGCGGATGGCGGCCGAGGGTGTCTGAAGGCGCCTGCCCCGATCCGGCGGGCACGGTGGGGGCCTTCCTCTGCCGCGCGGGCCAGCATCTGCGCGCCGCCGCCATCGAAAATCCACGCCTGGAGGCCCGGCTGCTGCTGGCCGAGGCAATGGGGGTGGAGCAGGGGGCGCTGCTCGGCGCCCCGCGGCGGCCGGTGCCGCCGGAACCGGCCCGGCGCTTCGCGGAGATGCTGCGCCGCCGTCTGGCGCATGAGCCCATGGCCTTCATCCTGGGCCGCCAGGGCTTCTGGACGCTGGAACTGGAGGTCTCGCCCGAGACGCTGATCCCCCGCGCCGACTCGGAAACGGTGGTTGAGGCTGCCCTCAGCGCCTTTCCGGCACCGGCGGAGCGCGTGCTGGATCTCGGCACCGGCACAGGCTGCCTCCTGCTGGCGGTGCTTTCGGAATGGCCGGGCGCATTCGGAGTCGGGGTGGACCTCTCTCCCGGGGCGGCGGCGCTCGCCTCTCGTAACGCTGCCGCCAATGGGCTGGCCGGACGTGCCGCCTTCCTGGCAGGCAACTGGGCGGGAGCACTGGCGGGCCGCTTCGATCTCGTGCTTTCCAACCCGCCTTACATCCCCCGTGGCGACGTTCCCGCACTGATGCCGGAAGTGGCGGGGCATGAGCCGCACCGCGCGCTGGACGGGGGAGAGGACGGGCTGGACGCCTACCGGCACATCGTGGCCGCCCTTCCGGCCCTGCTGGCGCCGCAGGGCCGTGCTGTTCTGGAGCTGGGGCAGGGGCAGCGGGAGGCGGTTTCGCGGCTGGCGACTGCGGCGGGACTTGCAATCCAGGGTTGCCAGACCGATCTGAACGGCATTGAAAGAGCCCTCGTCCTGGCCCGCCGATGAAAAAACCGTTTGGCGGCGCTGGCCTGGGCGGTTAGGGTGCCGATGCGGCCCCGGGCGGATACGTCCACCCGGCCGGATCCGCCGGATAGGTTCTTCTGGCGAAGGATTGCCAGCGACCTCCGGCGCCGCAGCAACGCAACACATCAGCAAGCTCCCCGGTGCGCCGGGGTCCATGCCGGACCCCAGAATGCCGGACGGCGCGAGCGTGAGACGGCGAACGCAACACCAATGAACATGAAGCGCATGCGCGGCCGCGGCGGCCATCGCCATGGCGGCGGCGGGGGCGGCGGAGGCGGAGGCGGGCAGTTCCGCCAGAGCGGCCACCAGCCCATGAACCGCAACCATGTGTTCGACTCCAACGGGCCGGACATGCGGCTGCGGGGTACCGCCCAGCAGCTCTTCGAGAAGTACCTGCAGCTTGGCCGTGACGCGACCAGCGCTGGCGACCGGGTGATGGCCGAGAGCTATTTCCAGCACGCCGAGCACTACTTCCGGATCCTGAACGCCATGGCGCAGGCCGCCCAGGCGCAGCAGCAGCCGCGCCGCCCGCAGGGGGGGCCGGATAGTGCGGAAGGTGGCGAGCAGCAGCCCGAGAACGGCGAGCTGAACGGCCATGCGCAGCCGTCCTTCGACGGCGAGAATGCCGACTCGTCCGACCAGCGCGAGACGGTTCAGTAACTTTCCGCATGGCGGGGCCGGGCTCGCATGCCCGCCCCGGCCAGGCCGGCTTAGGCCGGTTCGAGCGCTTCGAGCGCATCCCCCAGGGCAACCTGCCCGCCTTCCTCCACGGTGGCGTGCACGCCGAGATCGGCATGGCCGAAATGCTCGCGCAGCAGGCGCGGCACGTCGGCATCGCGCTCGCCCGTCTCCAGGTTCACCTGGGTGGCCGGGCAGCGCACGGTGCGCTTGAACACTGCCAGGCGCGCTCCTCCGAGCATCACCTCATGCCCGATCCAGTTGAACTCCGCCCAGGCCGGCAGGCCGGTGAAGTAGACGTTGGCCCGGAAGCGCAGGGGATCCAGCCGGCGGCCGATCGCCCTCTCCAGTGCCTCCAGGCTGGCAAGGTTGATGAGGGAGACGCCTTTCTTCTTCTGATCGGTGAAGGCATGGCCCGGCGCTTCGAGGAAGCGGGGCGTGCCTCGCGCCTCCTCGCCCAGATAGGTCGTCAGCGCCTGGGCGATTCGTGCTCGCCCGGACTCGGTGCGGGTGTCCGCCACCAGTGGCTCGGCACCCGGTACGCGCAGGGAAAGGCGGCCGCTGCGAGGCTCGTAGGCCGAGGCGACGAGGGCCAGCCGCGCGTTGGCCATCAGGCAGGCGAAGTTTTGCTTGGGCAGGAAGCGGGGCGCGGCCTGCTCGAAGGGGGCGTCGCCCTGCACCAGAGCAAAGCGCCGGTCGTGAGGGAGGCATTCCCCCGCCCGCAACTCCACCGATTCCAGCGCCTCCGCCGTCAGGCCCTTCACGGGATAGCGGTAGAGGTGCTCGACGCGCATCGGATCAGCTCCCAATTTTTCGACGGCCCCCTTGAAGGGGACTTCGCCTCCTTACCACATCTCCCGCATCAGCGGAGCCGTCGTCGCCTTTGAGGGACCTCGCGCTCCGGTTGCCTCACTGGAGGGACCAGAATGGATATCGAGAAGTTCACCGAACGCGCCCGCGGCTTCCTGCAGGCGGCGCAGACCATTGCCATCCGCGAATACCACCAGCGCGTAACGGCCGAGCACCTGATGAAGGCGCTGCTGGACGACGAGCAGGGTGCCGCCGCCGGGCTGATCCGCGCTGCTGGAGCTGACCCCAAGCCTGTCCTGAACGCCGTCGAGGCGGAACTCGCCAAGCTGCCGCGCGTGCAGGGTGGCGGGGCCGGGCAGCCGCAGTTCATGCCGGACATCGTGCGGGTGCTGGACGCCGCGCAGCAGCAGGCCAGCAAGGCCGGCGACAGCTACGTGGCGCAGGACCGCCTGCTGACTGCGCTTGCTGCCAGCGACACGCCCTCCGGCCGCGCTCTGGTCGCCGCCGGCGCGACCGCCAAGAAGCTGGAGGCCGCCGTCGCCACCATCCGCAAGGGGCGCAAGGTGGACAGCGCCAATGCCGAGCAGAGCTTCGACGCCCTGAAGAAGTACGCGCGCGACCTGACTGAGGCTGCGCGGACCGGCAAACTGGACCCTGTGATCGGCCGCGATGAGGAGATCCGCCGCGCCATCCAGGTGCTGGCCCGCCGCACCAAGAACAACCCCGTGCTGATCGGTGAGCCCGGTGTCGGCAAGACCGCTATCGTCGAGGGGTTGGCGCTGCGCATCGTCAATGGCGACGTGCCGGAGGCGCTGCGCGACAAGCGCGTCCTGGCGCTCGACCTCGGCGCGATGGTGGCGGGCGCCAAGTACCGCGGCGAGTTCGAGGAACGGCTGAAGGGTGTTCTGTCGGAGATCGAGCAGGCGGCCGGTGAGGTCATCCTGTTCATCGACGAGATGCACACCCTGGTCGGCGCCGGCAAGGCGGATGGCGCGATGGACGCCTCCAACCTGCTGAAGCCGGCGCTTGCCCGTGGCGAGCTGCACTGCATCGGCGCCACCACGCTCGACGAGTACCGCAAGCACGTGGAGAAGGACGCGGCGCTGGCGCGGCGCTTCCAGCCCGTCTTCGTCGGCGAGCCGACGGTGGAGGACACTGTCTCCATCCTCCGCGGCATCAAGGAGAAGTACGAGCTGCACCATGGCGTCCGCATCGCGGACAGCGCGCTGGTGGCGGCGGCGACGCTCTCCAACCGCTACATCACCGATCGCTTCCTGCCGGACAAGGCCATCGACCTGGTGGACGAGGCGGCCTCCCGCCTGCGCATGCAGGTGGACAGCAAGCCCGAGGAGCTGGACGAGGTCGACCGGCGCCTGATGATGCTCAAGATCGAGCGCGAGGCGCTGAAGAAGGAGGACGATGCCGCCAGCCGCGACCGGTTGGAGCGGCTGGAGCGCGAACTCTCCGAGCTGGAGGAGCGGTCGGACACGCTGACGGCCGCCTGGCAGGAGGAGAAGAGCAAGCTCTCCGAGGCCCAGAAGGCCAAGGAGGAGCTGGACCGCGCCCGTACCGAGGTGGAGCTGGCGCAGCGCAAGGGCGACTACGCCCGGGCCGGCGAGCTGACCTACAGCGTGATCCCGGGGTTGGAAAAGAAGATCGCGGCGGCGGGCGACGAAGGCCGGCTGGTCAACGAGGCAGTGACGGAGGAAGGCATCGCCGCCGTGGTGAGCCGCTGGACCGGCATCCCCGTTGAGAAAATGCTGGAGGGAGAGCGGGCCAAGCTGCTGCACATGGAGGACTCGCTCCGTGCCCGGGTGGTTGGGCAGGAGGAGGCGCTGGAGGCGGTCTCGAAGGCGGTGCGGCGTGCCCGTGCCGGCCTGCAGGACCCGAACCGGCCGATGGGCAGCTTCCTGTTCCTTGGTCCGACCGGCGTCGGCAAGACCGAGCTGACCAAGGCATTGGCCGCCTTCCTGTTCGACGACGAGAAGGCGCTGCTGCGGATCGACATGTCCGAGTACATGGAGAAGCACGCCGTCTCCCGGCTGATCGGCGCCCCTCCGGGCTATGTCGGCTACGAGGAGGGCGGCACGCTCACCGAGGCGGTGCGGCGACGCCCCTACCAGGTGATCCTCTTCGACGAGGTCGAGAAGGCGCATGAGGACGTGTTCAACGTCCTGCTGCAGGTGCTTGACGACGGCCGGTTGACGGACGGGCAGGGGCGGACGGTCGACTTCCGCAACACCCTGATCGTGCTGACCAGTAACCTGGGCTCGGAAATCCTGGCAGCGCAGCCGGACGGCGACGATGTGGACCTGGTCCGCGGGCAGGTGATGAATATCGTTCGCGGTCGGTTCCGGCCGGAGTTCCTGAACCGGCTGGACGAGATCGTGCTGTTCCGCCGCCTCGCCCGGAAGGACATGGGCTCGATCGTGGAAATTCAGCTCGGTCGGCTGCGCAAGCTGCTGGAGGAGCGGAAGATCACCCTCGAGCTCGACCAGTTCGCGCGGGACTGGCTCGCCGAGGCAGGCTACGACCCGATCTATGGCGCACGGCCGCTAAAGCGGGTGATCCAGCGTAACCTGCAGGACAAGCTTGCCGAGATGCTGCTGGAAGGCCGGGTTGCCGACGGCAGCAAGGTGAAGGTCACGCTGGGTGGGGACGGGCTGGAGCTGAACTTGACGGCTTAGTTCGGACCAACTGCGGAATTTTTGTGAAAGCTGTTTGACAGGCACGGGGGCCGGGACTAAAAGCCGGCTCCCGACGCTGAGGAACGGACGAAAGGACGGACCGAGGCAGAAGGCGCCGCATAAAGAGCCGGCGGGGTGTTGACGGGCGGTTCGATAATCGCTAAATGCATCGCCCCGCTAATGAAGATGCGGTGCTGAGCTAAAGCTTCAGCCGGAAACGGTGCGGCTTTGGATCAAATGCTGATTGAAAATTGCATCGGGTTTTCTGGAAGTAGAGATCCTGGTTTGGTTTGACCTGTTTTGATGGGTTGACCTGGCGGGTGTTTCCTCTGGGGTGCTGCCTGGGGCTTTGGCTTTGGGTG
>Ga0182739_1001191_pt1 | contig 28408 bp, 28 predicted proteins | sample eDN5th30CBELigBY_FD_128873 | JGI IMG/M metagenome (GOLD analysis project Ga0182739, IMG submission 128873) | Enriched backyard soil microbial communities from Emeryville, California, USA - eDNA 5th pass 30_C BE-Lig BY (version 2) (version 2) | ecosystem: Environmental > Terrestrial > Soil >... | reverse complement strand
TCAGGCGCATGTGCTTGAGGAAAACCCGGGCGAGGACCTGGTTCGACGAGTAGCCGACCTCCAGGGCAATTTCCGTGATCGGAAGGTCCGTCATCTCGAGGAGCTCGCAGGCTTTCTCGACCCTCAGTCGCGTGAGGTAGACGCGTGGCGGCACCCCCAGGCTCTGCTTGAACATGCGGGCGAAATGGAACGGCGACAGCTGTGCCTCGGCCGCCAACTCATCGAGGCTGATGTCCTCCGAAAGCCGCACCCGCATCAATTCCAGGCAGCGACGCTCCGCCCACGGCGCGAGCCCTCCGCGCCCCGAAACAAGCGGCGAGCCGGCCAATCGGCAAAGTTCGGCCAGTATCTCGCACCCGGCTGCTTGCGCCAGCAGCCGCGATGGCGCCCCCTCTACGTCACTCAGAGCCCACAGATCCCGGAGCGCTGATCGAATGACTGGGGAGTCGAACATTCGGCCGTAGATTTGGGAAAGGTCTAGAGAGAAGTCGCCATTGGCGGCTTCGTCGAGCATTTTCTGCCACTGCGCCAAGGGAAACATCAAGCTGCAAAGGTGACGACTGGCTTCCACAACGGCAAAGGTGGCGAAGTTCGGCGCAGCCAGAGTCAAATCCCCCTTTCTGCTCGTGACATCGAAGCGCCCGCCTCCCAGGTCGCCACTGACACGGCTTCCGCCGATCAGGTCGTGATGCAAGACGATGCCGGGCAGAGCTGGGCGCGAGACGTCCCCGGCCGGGCATGCCATCTCAAGAAGATCGAGAATCCCGCCCGGTGATTTCCTTCTACGGACAACGGATGCCGGTCGGCCCTTGCTGTACCACTGGATGGCAGGCGAGCAGGCAGGCACGGTCATTGCTGTGTTTCCTATAGAATGGCAAACGCCTCGATCTGAGCGCACGAATTCATCTGTCCCATCGTAGTTCCCACAGTACTTTTGGGGGCTACCAGACGAATGAGCAGGTTCTCAGGTCAGCGCTCACGTGACAACCGCCCGACAATTTTTGCCGCAAGATTGGCACCTATGGTGCGGCTTCCAGTCCACTCCTCACACAATCGCGAGGCCTGGGTACCTCGGCCGGTTTCGTCTACATCGCCTTCATCACCGACGCGTGCGCACGGCGGATCGTCGACGGGCGCGCGTCACGACCCGCGAAAGGCGCAGGTCCAGATACATCTGGCCCGCGTGAGACTGCTGCCTCGGCTGCCTTGGACAGCATGATTGCGCTATACTTCAGGACTGAAGGCAAGACAGGCGGCGCCACCTATGCAGTCGTGGAAGTAAGCGGGGCATGTCCGGCATCGCCGACTGGCTGACGGGACTTGGCTTGGCCAAGCACGTGGAATTGTTCCACGCCAACGATATCGACCTCGACGTGCTACCTTCACTCAGCGAGGAGGAGTTCAAGGAACTCGGCCTGTCGCTTGGCGACCGCAAGCGACTGATGAAGGGTATCGCTCAGCTCGCCGCGACCGCCCAGGCGGCTGCTGAAGCGAAGCCAAGCTTGGAGGAAGCACCGGCCGCGGAACGGCGTCAGCTCACAATTGTCTTCGTCGACCTTGTCGATTCGACGGCGCTGTCCCGAGCGCTCGATCCGGAAGACCTGCGCGACGCGATCCAGGGCTACCACCACGCCGTCGCCGCCGCGATCCGTGAGGCCGGCGGGTTCGTGGCCAAGTTCATGGGCGATGGCGTGCTGGCCTACTTCGGTTATCCGCATGCCACCGAGGACGCCGCTGAGCGCGCTGTCCGCGCCGGCCTCCACGTGCTTGCCGCCGTGAGGGCACTGCCGGCGGCCAACGGCCACAGGCTCGCGGCACGCGCCGGCATTGCGACAGGCCCGGTGGTCGTAGGCGACGTGATCGGCGAGAACATCGCGCGCGAGGTCAATGTCGTGGGCGAGACGCCTAATCTCGCGGCACGCTTGCAGGCCGTCGGACCAGTCGACAGCATCGTCATCGCCGGCTCCACGCGTCAGCTGATCGGCGATCTGTTCATACTCGAAGTTCTGGAGCCGCAGCGCCTCAAGGGCTTCGCCGAGCCCGTGCTGGCTTTCCGGGTGCGGCATGAGCGGTCGGGGTTCAGCCGCTTCGAAGCAACGCGCAGCCTGTCGCAAGCGACACCCTTCGTCGGCCGAGCGCTGGAAGTCGGCCTGCTGCTGGACCGCTGGCGACAAGCCGAGGCCGGCGATGGGCAGCTGGTTCTGCTTTCCGGCGAGCAGGGAATCGGCAAATCCCGCATCACCGACGCTCTTTGGCGCTCCGTTGCCGAGGGCGACAATCATCGGATCCGCTTTCAATGCACGCCCCAGCACAGCAACTCGCCGCTCTATCCGGCAATCACCTACCTCACGGCGACGAAGAAGCTCAATGCGACCGACGACAACGAAGCGCGTCGTGAGGCCGTGCGACAGGCCATGCCAGGCCTCAGCGGCGACCAGCAGACGGTGATCGCCGGCCTGCTCGGCGTGCCGCTGCCCACAGGCTCGGAACTGCGCAACGTGACGCCGGCGCGCAAGAGGTCGCTCCTTCTCGACGGGCTGGCCGACCATCTCATGGCGCTGAGCCGAGCGAAGCCTCTTCTCTGGGTGATCGAGGACGCGCACTGGATCGATCCGACGACGGAGGAGCTGATCAGTCGCGTGGTCGACAGGATACCGTCGCATCGGTTGCTGGCGGTCGTCACCCATCGGCCGGACTATGCGGCGCCGTGGACCGGCAGCGTTGCGGCGACCCAGCTTCCCCTCAACCGCCTGTCGCGCGGCAATGCCACCGCCCTGCTGGAAGGTCTGGCCGGACGGTTGACGATTCCCCCCGAGGCGGTGGACTACGTCATGACCCGGGCCGACGGCGTGCCGCTGTTCATGGAGGAGCTGTTCCAGGCGCTGCGCGAGTCTGGGGCGCTTCGCGAGGCCGGGACGGCATACGAGCTCGCACGGCCCCTCGACGCGACCGCGATACCCGCGACCTTGCAGGATTCGCTGATGGCGCGACTGGATCGCCTGGCGCCCGCCAAAGCTGTGGCCCAGTTCGGCGCCGCGATAGGCCGCGAGTTCGAGCACTCGCTGCTGCAGACCATCTCGGGCATGCGGCCTGATGCGCTCGCCGAAGGGCTTGGCCAATTGCTGTCCGCCGGCCTGATCCTGTCGCGCGGCGTCCCACCCGACGCGACATACATCTTCAAGCACGCGTTGATCCAGGATGCCGCCTATGCCTCGCTGCTGCGGCGGCCGCGGCAGGAGGTGCATGGCCGTATCGCGGCTGCCCTGATCGGGCGCGCGCGGGACAAGGCTCCCGAGCTGATCGCCCACCACCTGGAATCAGCAGCCCGCCCCGACGAAGCCGGCGCGTGGCTGGAAACGGCGGGCGACCACGCTGCCGCGGCGTCAGCCGGTTGTGAGGCGATCGACTTCTGGCGTCGTGCATTGATGTCCCTGACTCAAGAAGCTCCGCCCGACAGGCAGCGGATCCGCATTCGGCTGATGCAGAAGCTTTCGTCGGCCCTTACTCACGTCGAGGGCTACCGATCTGCCGCCGCTTTCGAACTGGGAGAAGCCGCACTGGCGGCCGCGCTCGAGCTGGGCGACACGGAGCTGTATATCCGCGTCTGCACGGCGAAGGCTTCGACGCTGCTCTCCCGGCAGGATTTCGCGCGCGTGAAAGGCGAGCTCGATCAAGTTCCCCCGGATGCCCTGGCGCGGGTCGACACCACGGCTCGCATGGACTTCCTGGGCATTCGCGGCGTCGTCCATGTCCATCTTGGGGAGTTCATTCCGGGCATCGCCGGCCTCGGTACGATATTGGACATCGCAGGAGATGACGTCGAACCCGACACGTCGTTCGGCGGGGGCGACGTCAGGGCGATAGCGCCGAGCTACCTGTGTCGAGCTCAGTATTGTGTCGGCGCACTGGACACTGCCCTGCAGCGCGCAGAGGAGGCACTGTCAAAAGCCCGACAGATTGGCCATCCTTACTCAATCGCCTGGACCATGACCACGCTGGGATGGATCCAAAGTGCCTGGGGAAGGTTCGAAGCGGCCATGGAGCTATTCAACGAAGCCATGGCCATCTCCGAACGCTACGGATACGTGGGGCGGCTTGGCGAGGCGCTGGCCTTGCGGGCCACGGCTCTTGCGGGTCGCGGCGCCTTCGATGAGGCAACCGACAGTCTCGAGAAAGGAATGGACTACTGGCAAAGCGGCTCAGGTGACTTCTCTCTCGATTGGATGCGCCTCGAACCCGCTAACATCCTTATCGAGAATGGCCGGATCGATTTGGCGCGCCCGTTTGTTGTCCAGGCGGGTGACTTCTTCTCGGCCTCCCCGGAGCGAGGATACTACGCTGAGTTCTTGCGCATGGACGGCCTGCTTCGGCTGGCCGACGGCGACGCCGCGGCGGCACGTCGCCGCTTCAGTGAGGCCATCGTTTGCGCGACGGAGCAATCGGCCGGCTTGTTCCGGCTGCGTGCCAGCCGGGTGCTTGCGGATCTTCTCGTAGCGTCAGGCGACAGGGAGGAAGCTCGCCGCATCCTGGCGCCAGCCTATGGCGGCATCACCGAAGCACTCACGGCGCCCGACATGGTCAAGGCCAAGACGTTGCTGGACACGTTGTGAAGCTGACGCAAGAACACTAGCGGACGGGGGTCCGTTCAACCCCTATCGCACGGCACGCCCGCCGCTCGCTCACTCCAGGCGCGCTGCACAGGTGCATCACAGCCTCCCCCTCACTGCGCGCACCACCAATCTTTTCAGCAATGAAAATTGGTGCAACGGCGTAGACCGCCACGAAAATGGCTGGAGATCATGGCGGCGATCGTTCTCTCTTTATGACTCGCCAGCCGGTTTTGGCGTCCCCGAGAGGAAACTACAACGCCCGTTGGCTTCACCCCCAAAACCCTGAACCAACGCCAACAAATCGATTTGTGCCTCGGACCGCTTAGTAGCGGATTCGTAGCGGATTAGCCAGTGACAGATGCCGTCGTTCCTGTCGGATGCTCCCTGCCGAGGCTGGCATTATGCGCAAAGCCTTCCTAGTCAGGGGGAACCATGGACCCGGAAGCCCTAGTCCGGAAAGGCAGGAGGCCAGCGCGGGTCCATTGGCACGTGCCCAATTTGTGAAGTCTCGGTGAGACCACGGTGCGGCAGAATTCTAGTGGCACATTGGAACCACCCACGGGGACACTTCGAGCACGGTTGGGAGGCAGAGTCCCCATGGCACCGCCAATGGAAGGACCTGCTCCCCGAAAGGGTGACAGGAAATTCGTCACCATGCCGAGAACGGGAGCGGCATCTCGCAGACGTGAACGCCGCGCACGGGCAGGTACTGGAGTTCCAGCATCCACCGATCTCGGAGGAAGAGCGGGCCTCGCGCGAAGTGAGGTATGGGAGCACTGTCTGGGTTGTAGACGGACTGAAGCTGCAGAATGACAGGCAGAGGTTATTCGACGCCTTGCGCTTCAAGAAGGTAGTGCACGAAAGTCCATTGACGGCCTCGTCGGCGTCGAGAGCGATGTAAAGCCCGTGCAGGCTCTAGTGCTGGTGTGGATGAGACCCATCAGAAATCACAAAGATTGTGAGCTAGCCCGTCACATCCTTGTCAAACCACCTTCTGAACGTGCGGCACACGTCCAAACTGTTGCGCAATTCAACGTCTTCAAGGGCTTGAGCAAAATGGTGCCCCGAGAGGTTCCCGGTAGCATTTCTACGCCCCCGGCTTCCAAGTGTTCCAGATTCCGCAGACAAGGCACGCCTCGACCGCCGCGATTTACTGGCCTTGCACTGCCAAGAGCTTTCCCCTCATCGGATGCGTGGCCCGCTACCCTATGCTCCCTTTGAACACCTTTATTGGCAGACTGTTCGACCCATCAGAGTAACGCAGTCAGAGGGTTGCGGACGTGGCGTCGGCAATGGAGTCGGTACAGGAGGACGTGGTGGGGGCGGCGTCACAGTCGAGGGAGGAGGTAAAATCGGTGTAAGCCCAGCAGGGCGGAAGTAGAACTCCCCTGAGTAGCTGTGATTCATCGACGGATTCTGTTTGTGCTCATTCGCTTCCTTATAAGCGCGAACAGAAACGCGCTCACGAAGCATTCTCGACAAGTCGTGCAGCCCCAAACCCGGAGTACTGAGCAAAGGAAGCAATTCACGTGTGAAGAGACTATTGAGTTGTAAGTCCGCTGGACTCAACCGGTCTAATGCTTGCTCATCATCACCGGCAGCATATAGAACGGCCATTCCTTGCGGCGGCTCGGCTCTTTTTATGGCTTTACTTGAACCTTTAGTGCCCGTGCGAGCCAAATCGCGACTAACCGGGTTCTCACGACACGCGTCAATTATGTAGACAACCATTCGTGGCTGCCTTCTCTTTATTTGCGCGAAAACATCTTGCAACACGATGCCTTGAGGGTACCCTGCCCGATCCCGAGCAGCACCACCATCAATTCCCATCAAATAGGTAGTCCCCCTCGGCTCAATACCGTGGCCAGAAAAGAAGATCACGACTTCGGAGCCGACTCTGATCTCGTTGGTAAAGTAGGCCAATACGTCAACAAAACGCGTATGTCTTAGGTTCACCGCCCAAAAAACATCAAAGCCGCTCCTCGTTAGGGCCTCCGTCATAGCCTTGGCGTCGTTTACAGGATTATCGAGTGGATTGAAGCCATTGCTACCATCATAGAGACTGTTGCCAACAACCAGCGCGACGCGGCCAATACTAGCAGCTCGTGCCTCAGCTCGGCTAAAGTTCAAATCAAAGGGGCGGGCACTAGTTGTCTGGGCACTCAAGTCGAGTGCGTTGCAACCTACCGCGAGTACTGTCGCAAAAGCGAGCCGCGTCAAACGGCGAAGGCTACTCCAAGTCACGCCGCCTCCAATCAATCAAGCGTGCAAGTTTGACTTGCAAATGAGCTGGAATGCAACTCCAATCTGGCAACACAAATCGAAGGAAGCTTGCAACTTGCGCCTGCATCGGAGAACGGCACTTATTGGCGCCACTGCCCATTGGCTGCTACCCGCGACCGCCACAGCTCAGATTGAACCGTATGCAACTGGCTTGATTCCTATTGGCGCAGCCCAATTCCGGTCATTCCCGCGAGCACCTACGACGAAGCGATACCTTCCTGCTCAGGTCGACCTGAGCGCCCGGCTGCCGCCGATAGGCTTCCAAGGGGTTCAGGGATCTTGTGCAGCATGGTCGGCTGGATATTACTGCCGCGGGTACTACGTGCGCCATCATAGGCGTGATGCGAATTTTAGCTGGAGCGCCGATCATCTCCCAAGCCCCGCCTTCCTCTTCAACTCGATAAAGAAGGACGATTCAAATTGCGAAGGCGGGGCGACGATTGTGGCAGTACTCAATTTGTTGCGCCAAGGAAGCTTGTCACTGCAGCAGATGCCGTACAACGAGCTTGAATGCGAGCGCCCTAATCGTGCCGCTCAATCGCTAGCGACACGTTTCCAGATTAGCAATTTTTTCATCGTAGAGCCAAGCTCAGTCGATGATGTTCGCGATCAGCTTGCTGCTGAAGATCCGGTCATTGTTGCTCTTAGGGTAGATGCCGAGATTCACAAGCTTAAGCGGGCAGCGATTTACAATCACAAAGTAGCACTTGATCAGACGCCCAGTTTCCATGGCATCACACTCTGCGGCTATGATCACGACCGGCGGGTGTTCAAGTTCGTGAATTCTTGGGGCCGCCGGTGGGGATCAGACGGTTTTGGGTGGATTTCGTATGAATCCCTTATCAGCGATGCTGTTGAAGCATATGTTTTGCGAGTGCCACTTTCTTAACGGGAGTATTGACAATGTGGCTTTCAAAGTCTTTCTGCGTTGTTGTCACTCTGATCGTGGCAGCGTCCGCTACCGCACAGCCTCCCGAAAAGTGGCTTATCACCCCCGCAGAGAAGCTTGAGTCCGATAGGATCGAACATGCGCGAGGCGGCACGAAGTCAATCGACATCGCGCCACCTACCGCTTCGGATCCAGCAATCGAGTTGATTGCTCCCAAGCCGGGTGAGCCTCTGGTGAGCCCCGTTGACATCGAGTTTAGGTTTACGACAGCCAAACCTGCTTACATTGACCCAGCATCAGTGCGCGTCCTGTACGGGTTCGCGAACGTCGACATAACAAGCAGACTTCGCGAATGGGGTGCTCTTATCAATCAGGACGGCCTTAGCCTTTCAAAAGCCCCCCTGCAGCCGGGCAGTTACCGTTTTGACATCGAGGTTCAGAATAGTCTCGGCAAGAAGACACGGCGAACAGTTAGGGCGACTATCAAATGAAGTTCAATATGGCGATGGGCTTGCCCGCTTTAGTCGTCGCTTTGGCGGCTTTTTCTGGCGCAGCCAGAGCAGAGGCTTATTTGATCGAATTGGCCACGGGTTCGCGGTACGCCCGACTCGCCATCGCGTTTCTGGGTGATGAAGCCCTTTTCAAGATTCCGGGCCTTCCCGAAGGGCACGGCTTTATCTATCCACGCGTAAAAACTCGCCCTCCAAAGGAAAGAGAAACATTATATAGAGTTCGCGGCATGCGCGCGCTGCCGGGCAGCCAAGAAATTCCAGCAAGCATTTATGCCTCTGGGAACTACAGCGACCGTGCAGAAGGCCATTCCGTCTTCGTTTTAGTCGAAGCAACCGCCGAGACGGACAAGAACTTGCAATGGATTGAGCAGTATCAGGTGGAATTTCTCGGATCACCCCAAGGGTGCCAAGTGCAGCGAGCTGATTACGTCATAAAACAGAAGAAGCCGAGCAACGTAGAGTTGGAAAGAGTCGAAGGGGCCAGTTGTGCTGTAATATCTCTGGATGTCTTCAGGCGCTTTCCCCAATAGCCCAGTTAAAAATGCTATAGTCGCTAGATTATTGTGATTATCACGGTTTTTCAATGTGCGCCGCTACCTACCCGATGCTTCGGCAATGGCTCACGCGGATGGCTCAAGCCAGAGCGCTTGAAATCTTCTGGCCGAAACACCACACATTGCGCCGCTGGGCCTAAGGTGCGAACCCGCCATAGCCCGCCGCGGCTACCCTCCTCATGCGACGCTTTGAAGACCGGCGTTTCGAACCTATGCTCTCGCCATGAGAGTCAAACAGCCAGAAGGGAAGCGCGGGAGCCTGAAGTGGATTCAGCGCGCAGTAAACGAGCAATGGCCTTCGTTGAATCAGCCAATCGCGGAACGCTTTGCAGATGATGCTTCGATCAAATGGCTTTCACCCATCGCGACAGATGGGTACGCCGAATATCGTGACGCGGCGTTTCTGAGTCGGATCGGTCAAGCATCGCTCGCGAATTTGGGTGACTACTGGCTCGTCCGAGGACCGCAGTGGGATGCTCTGGCGACGACATCGCGCGGAGATATTCTGCTGGTCGAAGCGAAAGCGCACTACGCTGAGATGTGCTCGCCCGGTACTGCTGCCAGCGCCGCATCACGTTTAATGATCAACAAGACGCTGACCGGATTGGCGCAGCATTTGGGCGCTAGTCCGAAGCGTGCGTCATGGTCGGATCACTTCTATCAGCTTGCGAACAGGTTGGCGCACCTGCAATTCCTGAGGGCACGTTACACTTTCCATACCCAGCCACGTCATGTAGAAGATGGGGCAAGGAGTAACGGCAATGGCTAAATCGGTTCTTTCGGCCCCCCAGTTTCAAGACGAGAACGCGGCGTTTGAGTACGTCGAGGCGCACCTGTGGCCGCGCGGCCCGGTGTGCCCGCATTGCGGGGAGGGGAAGTCCATTGGCCGCCTTCAGGGCAAGACCACGCGCGCGGGTCTGCGGAAGTGCTACTCCTGCCGCAAGCCCTTCACCGTGCGTATCGGTTCGATCTTCGAAGACAGCAAACTTCCCCTGCATCTGTGGCTGCAGGTCATTCACCTCATGTGCGCCAGCAAGAAGGGCATCAGCACCCGCCAGATCCAGCGGATGCTCCAGTGCAGCATGAAGACCGCTTGGCACCTGACCCACCGCATCCGCCACGCCATGGCAGACGGCGGCATGGGGCCGCTCGGCGGCGAGGGCAAGGTCGTGGAAGCCGACGAAACCTATTTCGGCAAGCTGCCTCCCGAGAAGGCTCCGATCTGCGCCAACCCGAACCGCCCGAAGTTCGGCCCGCACCACCACCGCGCCATCGTCTCCCTCGTGGAGCGTGGCGACGAAGTGCGGTCCTTCTACGCGGAGCGCGCCAAGGTCGAAACCGTCGCCAAGCTCGTGCGCGAGAACGTGGCGAAGGAAAGCCGCCTGCATACCGACACGTCCAGCATCTATAAGAACGTCGGCAAGGAGTTCGCGGTGCACGAGAAGGTCAACCACTTCGAGAAGGAATACGCTCGCGGCGACGTGACGACCAACACCATTGAGGGGTTCTTCTCAATCTTCAAGCGCGGCATGCGCGGCGTCTATCAGCAGTGCGACGAGAAGCACCTGCACCGCTACCTTGCCGAGTTCGATTTCCGCTACAACGCCCGCCAGTCGCTTGGCGTCAACGATCAGCAGCGCACCTCTCGCGCCGTCATGGGTGCCAAGGGCAAGCGGCTTACCTATCAAACAATTGGTCGCGCGTAGTCGCGCGCGGCCTAGGATTAAGCGGCTGTTTCTGCTGCTTCTGGGAGACGAGTAAAAGTCGAGAGGGGAGACCGGTTGCAACGGTCTCCCCGCTCTTTCGCGCCCAGTTGGTGTTAGCAACTTAGGAACGATAGTCATGGCGAATTGGACAAAGGCGATCACTGACCCGCTTAACGCGGCGAGCGATCTGGCTCACGGCCTGATGGACCTGCGCGACATCACCAAACTTGGGGGCGTGGTCGTCAAGCTCAATGCTGAAATCATGTCCGCCCAGCGAGGCGCTATAACGGCCCAGCAGAACGAGGCGACGCTGGCCGAGGAAATAAGCACGCTGAAAACAAAAATAGCTTCCTTTGAGGATTGGGATCGCCAGAAAGAGCGATACGAATTGAAGCGGATAAAGGGCTACTGGGAGCTTCTGGTCTATGAACTGAAGCCCGACGTAAACCCGCCCGAGGAACAGCATTACGCCTGTCCAGATTGCTACACGAACCGCAAGAAATCGATCTTGCAGAATTATTCTTTGGGCAGCGGGCAGGGTTTCATTTGCAGACAGTGTAACTGGAAGGGCTGGCTTCAGGGACGGCCCCCAGCGGAGCAAGCCTAAACGGGCTACACTAACTCCCATGGACCGAAAGACCGCACCCAAGCCCAAGCTAACCGACGTGGAGCGCCACAAGCGTTTTGTGGAGATGGCGCGAGAGATAGAGGCGAGCGAGTCGCCCAAGGCTTTTGACAAGGCGTTCAAGTCCGTTGCCTCGCGAAAGCTGGAGCCAGCGCCTCGGCCACGTCCAAAGCCCTAAACATCTCCAACACTGAGATGAGTGGCCCTAGGTTCTCTTTGTCGTAGAACCGGATTAGCGGCTCAGTGTCTTCCCGCATCAGAACATCAAAGGACTTTCGCGGATTGCCTTCTATGTTTTGTAGTCGCTTGAATACTTCGTAAGCCAAGATATCGGCGGCCTGCAGCGGCACGAACTTCTTCTTTGAACCAAATGAGAACGATACGAGTTGTCCGTAGGGATCGTTGTTCTCCTGCATCCATTTGAATGCACGCCTATTCTGCTCTGTCTGCTCGGCCGAGAATCGCATGCCTCTGCCCCTTGGCGCTCATATCGACCTAGTCAACCGCCCGTTCCAAAACCTCTCAATGTAGCGCGTGCTATTTCCCCCCACAATTTGGGCTCGACGGACCGCCTCCTCCGCCGAACCATAATCACATCATTGTGGAACGGCTTTGAGTACGTCGTGAGAAGTGCCCGCTTGGGGACCGCCTATTCAGGCAACATATCTTGTTTGCCTGCTGCTGCTCGTTGTCTGTTCGCCCTGCTCCTTGCCACTTCCTCAAGCCAAAGATCAGACGAACATAGGGCATCTAGCTTCGCAATTGCTTCCTCGACCTGCCCCTTGGCCGGTACTCCCATTCCAAGAATGTCAGCCAACGCCTCTCCTGCTCCGTTTGAGGAGCCAATCGCAAGGCGCGCTACGTTCTTGAAGTATTCCGTAACTGCGCGCTGCTGGTCGCAGAAGTCCTTGGTCCGGGCAAGCAATTCCACTTGATTGGGACGAAGCTGGTCGGGGCCGATGTAGGTCCGCAACTGGTAACCTAATCTGGCCGTATCGGTACTGTACCGGTCACTCAGGATTAACTTCTGAGTGCCCCGCTTGGGATCGTAGTCGAAGAGAACAGGCCGACTTAGATGAAGGGTACTTGGTGGGAATTCCACCGCCGCAAAGTCCCCGAACATTAGGCCGTCGGCCCATGGTGAAACGAAGTCACCTACATTGGCCGGCCTACCTGCCAGCCGTCTTCGCTCCCCAACCTCGACAAGGCACGGCCATAGATCAGAAAAGCGATCCTGCGCGTCAGCGAGCGACGTATACACCTGCCGTGACCGCTGGATAATACGCTGGTGCAGATGTGTGGGTACGCCGCCCGGCTCGATTCCACTGATGACCAGTGCTCTATCTCGCCAGAAGCCAAAGGCAAACGAGTACAGACCCACAAAAAATTGGTCATCTCGAAACGGCGTCGCTTTAGGTAGTAGAGCCAGCAATGCCGTGGCATCCTTCTTTTTGCTCAAAGATCGACGCCTGCCAGACAGAACAAGAACGTCCGCAGTCCGCTGCTTTACTATGGCTTCCACGTCTGCCCGCGCTCGCTGAAGCTGGTCCGGCGGGCAGAATCCTCCTTGGTATCGCTGTGTAGCCAACAAGAGAATGTCTGCACCGAGGGGAGGTTCGTCCTCACCAAGCGTCGAAGCCACCTGCTGGTGGACAGTGTCGGCAGCCGCTTGTTCGGCCTCTTTGCGCTGCTTTCGTTTGCTCACGAAACTCACTAGCCCCCTCGGTGAAATGGCTGATCAACTACCTGATGGCGCCGCTCATACAGCTTTCGACTAATTCCCAAAGGAAATCCAAGGCCGGTCCCGAATGTGATTTTCCTCCCATAGGGTGGAGGTACGTCAATGCGCACCGTTGGAATTTACACCCGAGTTAGCACTGCCGGCCAATCCGGCGCCGTCCAGGAGGCAGAACTGCGCCAAATCGCAGCCCGTGCGGGCTGGAATGTCGTCGAAGTCTTTTCGGATCACGGATTTTCCGGGGCGAAATCCCGGAAAGATCGCCCCGCGCTGGACCGCCTTCTCAAGGATGCGGCCCGGCGGCGGTTCGATCTGATCGCATGCTGGAGCGTGGATCGGCTGGGCCGAAGTGTTCGGGACCTAATCGACTTCCTTCAAGAGATTCGCTCACTGGAGATCGGGCTGTACCTGCACCAGCAAGGCCTCGACAGCAGTACCCCGGCCGGCACCGCAATGTTTCAGATGTTAGGCGTTTTTGCGGAGTTCGAGCGAGCGCTGATCCGAGAACGCGTTCTGGCTGGCCTTGTTCGGGCCCGCTCTCAGGGGAAGACCCTCGGCCGCCCTCGGCTCCCCGCCCAGAAGACCCGAGCGATCCGCTCCGCGCTGGAAGCCGGCGGTCAGAGTCTCCGGCGGATCGCTGCTGATCACCGGGTCGGTCTCGGAACTGTTCAACGTATGAAGGCGGCCATGTCATCGGAAACTAGATACGGCGCTTGAGCACGTGGTCCGTCATCCATCACTACGATCAGGCGCAGCGGACTCTTCGAACTCCGACATAACCTCCATCTAGCCTCGAAAAGTTGGCCAATCGCCACATACTAGGGCTACGTACCCCTTAGTCGGTGCTGCTTCTCTTGTAGCTGGTGGGATTGTAAACAATCCACGCGCTCGCTAAGTGCTTCTTGAAAAGGCGCCATGGGTGTACGTCGACACTTGGCAAGGGTCCGCATTCCTTAATGATCCCGCGACAGACCCCTTTTCTTACGCCAATTTCCATATGCTGTTCGTACGAGCATCCGTACATGGTGTAAGCAAGCGGAGTAGCCCTGCCGCATGGCACGACGAGCCTACCAGTAAACCATTCGGCGAATATTGGAGGTTGTTGGTTAGGGAACAGTCGGTCCAGAGGATTCCCGTCCCAGTCTCGTAATTTCCCTCGTATTCGGACCAGCCAGAGACGGTTATCTGTCAGTTCCCAATGCGCGGTGTACCCTTGAAACATCCCAGTTGAAACGAGGGGAAACTCAAGTCTCGGTTTCCTCCTAGATAGAAGCTGACGCAGTGGATTACACCAGAGAGAGAACCCTTCTCCGTTGAATATTACAGTGTCAGAGAGCTGAACGGTCATCGCCTAACTCTTCGCCGGAAGAATGCGCCTCGCCACACCAGTCCACAGAGAGCCAGCCTCGCGGTTAACATCCCCCACCCACTCGTCACCGGACTTCCCAAATGGGTCATTTGCAACCGTAGCGGAGACCGTACCGGCCCCGCAACGCCATCTACCGCTCGACCTCGGCCAGAAGGCGATCTCGAGCAATAGGGTAGGAGTAACCACTGCGGGGCAGACGGATGCGGAAGCGCGTTGCTATATACGTTCGAGTCAGCATGGACGTTCAAACGACCGAGAATCAGGAACTTGACCTGAGGACGGTCGGAGAGCGGACCGGCTGGGAAATTGTTGAAATTTGGCCTGATCGAGAGGTATCGGGCTCAAAATCTCGGAAACATCGGCCCGCCTTCGACCAGCTACTTCGTGACGCTTCACGTCGCCGCTTCGACCGGATCGCCTGTTGGAGCGTGGACAGGCTGGGACGAAGCCTACAGGACCTCGTTGGATTCTTCCTAGCAATCCATTCTCTGCGGATTGACCTCTTCTTGCATCAACAGGGACTAGATACCCCCCCCCCGTCGCCGGGACGATGATGTACCAGATGCTTGGGGTCTTCACCGAGTTCGGGCGAGCCCTCTTCAGGGAGAAGGTTTTGGCCGGCCTTGGCGGAGCCCGGGCTCGGGGTACCGTTCTGGGGCCGCCGCGGTTGTCACCCCTGAAGGTTCAGGCGATCCAAACCGCGCTCCGCAATGGACGACTGAGCCTTCGACGCATCGCAAAGAAGAGCAATGTGGGTATGCAGACACCCGCAGCTCCCTGTATTGGCTACCACTCGCTGCGGCCTAGTAATTTTCATCGTAGAAATTCAGCACGTACCCCAGCCCCAGTTCTGTCAGTGATACCAACTTGCGTTCGCCGTCATCGTCGAATTCAATAGTCGCTTTCGGTCCAACTTTTCGGACAATTGTCGCCGTATACCATCCGCAGCCCTCAACCTCCGCCCAAACACATTGACCCACCTCTTCGGCAATCCATTGTATCCTCAGAGCCTCCTGAAGCTGGTCGACATCGAGCAATTCGGAAAACTCGAACAGATAGTCCCTGACCGATTTCGCCACGAACGATCTGGTTCCTTTGCGCGACGCCTCAAGTACGACCGTCTCAACCCACGTTCGAACAAACGCGTTCCACGCGGGAGTGTCCTGCCGGAACTTAGGCATCTTCGAGAACTCATAGCCCTTGATGAAACGGTCTTGGAACTCCTTGTCTTGAGCCCTCCGGTGATCCGCAACGATCTTCTTGTCCAGCAATCCTTCGTAGTACGCAGTGTCCAGTTTACCTCGGGATGCAATTAGATAGTCAGCAGGCTTGACACCCGTCTTGTGGAGCCTCTCCCAAACGCGCTGCAAAAGAGCAATGAAACTGCGCCTCTTTTCGGCGCGCCAGTTTACGTTTTCGCCGTGACTAAGCAATTCCTCTATTCGAAGCTTCTTTGCTGGCGCGGCCTCCGATTCGAACTTCGCACTATGGCGTTGATAGCAGTCCTCGGAGAGCCAATCACCCAAGTGTGTCCAAACGCAGTATTTCGACTTCCACTTCTCTGTCCTTTCATCTCGCTCCGACGGCACCGGGATGTAGGCCCACCGCACAACGTCGCTGTTTCCGACACGTCGAAGTCCAGCGTCCTTGAACACGTCCTCTATTTGGCCCGCCGGTAGCTCTTTCCGAAGCCTCACTTGTACCCGCATGAATTGCTGATCGTCGCGATATTTTGCAACGATCATCCCTTTTTGCAGCCAAGCATCGAAGCCGGGCGACCTTCGCACTTCTCGCACGCGAATGGCTGGAAGCACTAACTTAGGAAGGGAGCGGGTCGCTTTGACGGTGGTCTCCGCTACCTTGCCATCGCCATCTTCGATGGCAGAAAGCACCTCCGCAACGTATTTCAGGATCGACTGGTCGTCTCTCGCCGACAATCGCACCTCAGCAGTTAGCTCCGCGTTGATGGCTCTCCCAAAGGCCGCATCCGTGGCATTGGCGGAGCCAAACACCATGACTCTCTGGGAACCAGCCTTGTTCCGGCCCTTCGCCGACTCCACATAGAAGATCTTTAGGTGCATGAGCCCCGGCGCAACGCCAAGGGCTATCTTGAAATCCGAACCTTGGAATGTCTTCTGAAGACGATCTATGTCTTCGCTGCGGGTGCCGTCGTCCACCAAGAAGCGCACTTTCCTCGGCTTAAATCGCCGTAACACTTCCTTTGCAAACCATTCGTCAAAATATGGGACGATCACCAGCAGGAGATCAGCCCGCGTAACACCCTTTGGCAGAACGGCAAGTCGCCGCATCGTTCCTCCCCAACCTTGTATCCATTTTTGGATCGAGCGTACTGCTCGAGGTCTGCAGGCACAACCGCATCTTCCGGCCGACGCTTCCGGACGACGAGAACGACAATGTGCTGGCCCTAAGGGCAGGAGCACCACTCATGGTGGGCCGAATCGGGAAGCGGATCGCGATCTACGTCCGGGTCAGCACCGGCGGCTAATCCACCGGAAAACCAGTGTCAGGCGCTAGCCGCGGTTGCTCGGCGGGCGGGCTTGGAGGAGAGAGTTCAGGCCCTATCGGCGGTTCACTTGAAAGGTGGTAGTCGCGCTCGAAGATCGCGTCGATGAAGCAACAGAACCTCCCGGCGATCACCCACTCGGCCCCGCTTGACGATTGAACGGAGGCGAGGCGCGACCGGGAAGTTAGTCCCAGCGGGCGTCTTGATGATACTGAGGTCCCTCAACTGGTGATTTTCCTTCAGCCAGCTTCGTTAATCACTACCCGACGATTTGCGACTCGCCTCAAGGTCAAGCGGACGCGTGGGAACGGTTCTACCCCTGCATTCCCGCCGATCCAGTACGCCAGCGCTGCCGGGTCGTCGGGGCGGCTTTCAACCGGCCCGTGACCTCTGCTTCGCCGACAATCCCAGCGTCCTCACCGCTGCGCCACAGGTAGACAGTATCCCCGATACCAATGTCATCCTTGCACCGGGCCACCAACCACGACAGTTGCCCAACATTCTGCGCCAGAAAGCCGTCGATATCGAACCGGTCCGGATTGCACTGAACAATCCAAGTGCGTGACACAACAGCCCCCCCTTGGTGCACACGCACGATAGCACCAATACGGCTGTCCCAAGTCCTTCACGAGGAGGGTCCGAGGGAACACCTGATTCTGGGCGCATAGGGTAGGACCCTGCTTTCCGGAGGCTGAATGACCAAAATCGTAGCAATTTATACCCGCGTCTCGACTGACGCCCAGAATGGCGAGAATCAAGAACGGGAATTGCGAGCCGTCGCAGCCCGGGCTGGCTGGGAGATCGTCGAGGTCTATTCGGACCACGGAATCTCCGGAGCGAAATCCCGAAAGGACCGCCCTGCACTGGACCGACTGCTCAAGGATGCTTCCCGGCGGAGCTTCTATCTAATCGCTTGTTGGTCCGTAGATAGGCTCGGTCGGAGCCTCAAGGACCTCGTCGAATTCCTTCAGGAGGTTCGGTCGCTAGGGATCGGTTTGTACCTTCACCAGCAGGGCCTAGACAACAGCACCCCTGCTGGTGCCGCGATGTTCCAGATGCTCGGCGTGTTCGCTGAGTTCGAGCGGGCGCTGATCCGCGAACGGGTGCTGGCTGGACTGAGTCGCGCCCGCGCTCAGGGGAAGGTCCTTGGTCGGCCCCGGATGCCCGCCGAGAAGACGCGAGCCATCCGAGCCGCGCTGCTCGCGGGCGGCCAGAGCCTGCGTCAGGTCGCAACACAGACCGGGTCCAGCTTAAGCAGCGTCCAACGCGTCGCCAAAGCCTTGTCCGTCCGGACGTAGAGCCTCCAACTGCCAACTTTATCGCCACTGAAGAGAGTCCCCAGATGGACGATTACAAGATCATCTGGCAATCGGCATCCAACTTTGAACCTTGATTGGAGTGCGCCACTCGGGCCGGACAGGTTGAGAATGGAGGATTGACCGGTGGGCGTGACTTTCGAAAAATGGAAGCCAATGCCCAGACACCGCTCTCACAGCATCGAGTTCAAGCGCCAGATGGCGCAGGAATACACCGAATTCCGAACATGCGTCGAGCGCCATACGTAGCGACGCTGCATCTCAGGGAGACGCTTCGCCACGCTCGATCATGCCGACCAGTTCTTCTACCGACGCTTCTGCCTTCGCCATCAGGTTTCTCCAGATCGATGTTCCTGCGATACCTTCTCGAAGGTAGGCGATTCCATCATTTCTTTGCTTTGTGTTGGGGCTTTGCAGCCGATGTTGATGCTCGCTCGCACCTGATCCGGTCGAGCAGCACACTGGCGGGTTCATCGTTGGGGTCCTGCGGCACCAACTCTCCGCGGAACGCCTTGGCGAGAATGGCCTGATCGAGTCGGTTAACCAGCTTGCGGGCGCTGGTGGCTCCCGCAGCAAGGCGGTCGATCCATTTGAAGAGTTGCTCGATACGATTTGCTATTTCCAGCGCTTCGAGTGCAGGAGCGAGGGGGAATAAGAGTCGTTGAACTCGATCCTTATTCAGAGCTTGCTGGTTGTTGCCAGAGCCGACCCGTCGTGTTTGAGCGTAAGACATCCAGAGATACCAGTAGAGATACGCGGAGCTATAGCCCGCCTCCGCTACTCTAACAGCCGCGCAATTTTGGTTATTGGCGGCCCTAATCTCTAGGATTGCGGCTTGTCCCCGCGTTTTCCCCTCCCCGATCATTCCGACCAGAATCGTTCCGGGTGGATGTAACCGCGTCGAAGATTCTCTAAGCCCCAAGTCAGTGATCATTTCGTGAGTTCTTTGGACGCGGCAGAACGCTACTTCGCCGCTGCTTACCCAAGGGATCAGGCCATTCCAATATCGTGTGTCTTTTCTGCTAGGCGTAGCGCCGACATACACTTCAAAGACTAACCCAAGTGAAGACCACAGCCATGTCTCGGGGAGAGGATTCTCTTCCGTAGCAATTGCAAGCGCATTTCGAAGATCATCGTCCGCATCAATCTGTGCCGCTCTCTCGTCACGACCTAAGCCCTGCGTGTATTGCGCTTTTTCGCGTTCCATTTGTCGACGTTCTGAGAACTTTTTTGCATCTTCGTGATTCGCGTGAGACAGCCGCCACTCTCGTGTCAGATCACCTCTGAATGCTGCTCCTAGCACTGCCTGCTTATACTTCTCGACGAGCCGTGGAATGTGATCGAGGCGATCTCGCGCGCTCTTGGACTTCCCGGTGAGGCTCTCGATCTTTGCTACTATGCGACGCTGTTCGGAGAGTGGCGCGAGCGGTATTTCAATTTCTGCAACTTTCGACGGGCGAGCCCGCATAAGGGAACCGCCCACTCCGGAAACTGTTTCCATAAACTTGTCGCGGAATGATTGTTCGGTCAGACAATAGCGAAGATAGTGTGGGTCGGAATGATGTTCACGGTAGACGATCCATTCGCCCGAGGCGATTTGGCTGAGGCTGCTTTTAGGGGCAACGGTCCACACGCGGTTGATGTGAGGAACGATTTTGCAGAGAAGGACGTCATCTGCCTGCACTGCTTGCTTCGAAGACTTGATTTGAACTCCAAGCGAATGGTCCGGTCGCCCATTTGAAAATGATGGAACGCTATAGAGTTCATAAGTTTCTTTTGGGGCGCGAGAAGGGTCGATATTTTTTGTTCGCGCAGCGATATCGCCGAGGCGCAAACGCTCCCATCCATTGGGTAGACTAGTCATTCTGCGGCCTTGGCCACCGCGTTAGCAGCCTCCTCGGGCTCCAACTCTTCCGACAACGATTCGATTTCCTCCAGTGCAGCCTTGAGATGCCCGATGATCGCTGCGGCGATATCTTCGGGCTCGACTAGTTGCTCCTCGGCCTCGGCTTCGGTGTCACGCAGCCATGAAATGTCGAGGTTGTCGTTACGTGCCTTGATCTGTTCGCGAGTGAAGCAGCGCCAGCGCCCCTCCTCGCCTTCATCCTTACGCTTGGCCGCGCCATTGGGGTCTTTGCCGTAGGCCGTCTCGAAGTCCTTGAAATCGGCGACAGTGAGCGGACGAGTCTTACCAAAGGCAGCCATGTTGGCCCGCATATCGTAGACCCAGACCGCCTTGGTATTCGCCTTGTCGGTCTTGCCCCGTTTGAAGAACAGCACGTTGGTCTTGACGCCCTGCGCGTAAAAGATGCCGGTGGGAAGGCGCAGGATGGTGTGCAGATTGCACAAGTCCATGAGCCATGTCCGGAGTCGTCTTCCCGTGTTGTCCTCGAATAGCACGTTGTCAGGCAGCACCACAGCGGCCCGCCCGCCCGGCTTCAGCGAACGCACGATGTGCTCGACGAAGGCCAACTGTTTGTTCGACGTGTCGGCGGTGATCGAGAAATCGTTCCTCGTCGGCCGTCCCCCGCCCTTCTTGGTGCCAAAGGGCGGATTGGTCATGATGACATCGGCCTTGGGCAGGCTCTCGCCGTCCGGCGACATAGTATCCGCCAACAGGACGCCGCCCCCGATGCCGTGCAGCAGTAGGTTCATCAAGCAGAGCCGGTGGGTGTCCGGCACCAGTTCCGCGCCGGTAAAGGCGTTGTTGCGCTGGAAGAACGCCTGCTGCTCCCCCAGCTTGTAGAGGTCGTCTGTCTGTTCCTTGATGTAGTGATCGGCGGCGACGAGGAAGCCCGCCGTCCCCGCGGCGGGGTCCTGTACGATCTCTCCCGGTTGAGGTTTAACGAGTCGAACGATGCAGTCGATCAGCGGGCGCGGTGTGAAATATTGACCTGCACCGGATTTCTTGTCGGACGCGTTCTTCTCCAGCAGCCCTTCGTAGAGGTTGCCCAGCCCCTCCTCGCGGGCCGAAAACCAGTCAAGCTGGTCGATGCTGGAGGTGAGCGCCTTCAGGTTGGTCGGTTTGCGCAGCCGGGTCTGGGCGTCGGTGAAGATGGCCCGCACAAGGCCGTCCTTGGTGCTGGTAGCGCCGAGATCGAGCAGGAGGCGCTTGTAGTAGTCGAGTTGATCCATCCCTTCGCGCTTAGCCAATTCGGCCCAGCGGTACTGCTTGGGGAGTCGATCTTCCTTGCCTGTCTCCTGAAGCATCTTGAGAAACAGGAGGTAGGTCAGTTCGGTCACATACTCGTTGTAGGTGACGCCGTCGTCGCGAAGGACGTTGCAGAGCGCCCACAGCTTGGCGACGATGTCAGTCGTGCTGGCCATCAGGCCGCTCCCTTCCACAATTCCTCATTGATCTCGCCTAGCACGCTTTCCAGTGTCCCATTGAATATCTTGTTGAGACGCGTGAACCCACCATCCGCCGCGAAAGGCTGCCGATCCAAGGAGGCCCGATCCACCACGGTCTCCTTCTCGATCTGCTCCCCAATCCGCTTGAGCCAACGCTTCTGCGGCTCCGTCCACTGACGGCTCGTAAAAATTTTCTGCATCGACGCCCGGACTCGGTCGCCGTACGGCATCAATGGGTCTCCGAGCGCCACCTGCCGGACATAGGCGATGATCGGCGCGGCGATATCTTGATTCTTGGCCTGCGCCCAAGCCGTCTTCAGGTTCGCTTCCGTATATCCCTTCTTGTCGAGCGCCCGCTTGAGTTCCAGCAGGTCCGCACGGGTCAAGTCGCGAGGACGACTTATGACGATACGGAGGGCCGCGATGGTGTTGATGTTACTCTTAACAAACTTGCTGAAGCCATCGAGGCAGTCCTCGGGCTTCTGACCGTCGCCGTAGCCGCGCGTCACCGACACGACCTCGTCCGCATGGGAGGAAATCGGAACGAAAGGCGGGTCCTCCCCGTCGGACTTCCAGTCGAGGATTCGGCCAAGGCCCTTCTTGTCCGAGAACCACTTGGAGAGTTCGGTCGGTGTCCCCTCCTTGAGTCGTTGGAGAGTCTGCTCCGGTGTCTCGCCCGCCTCGCCCTCGAAACGGTCCCGTATTTCTGGCGGCATGCTTTTGAGCTTACGGCGCAGCTTGACGGTCAGTTGCTTCCGAATGGTCTCCCGGTCGACCTCCTTCTGGGCGGCCACCAGTTCGGCAATCAACTGGCCGAAGCCTATCGATGGGTTCACCACGACGGGCTTCATCTCGGTGAGGTCTTGGAGGTGCGGGTAGAGATCGACGGCGTCGTAGATGCGGAAGATTTCCTTGTCGATGTCCGGACAGAGGCGCGTCGCCCGCCCGATCATTTGCTCGTACAGAATACGGCTGTTCACCCGCCTCAGGAACACGAGGTTGGTTATCTTGGGCACGTCGATGCCGGTGGTCAGCAGATCGACCGTGACCGCCACCTTAGGAGTAGCGTCGTTCCGGAAAGACAGGATCAGCTTCTTGACCTGATCGACGCTGCCCGTGATCTTCTTTACGGCGGCATCGTCCACCTCACCGTACTGAGCCGCAAAAGCCTCCTTCAGCTTGGCGACGACGAGGTCGGCGTGGGCATCAGTGGCGGCGAAGATCAGTGTCTTATCCGGTTCGGCAGGATCGATGTCTTTAGCCAGTTCCTCCGCAACAACCCGGTTGAACTCGGGAGTGATAACCTTCTTGTTGAACTGCTCGACCGCAAAATTGATCTCATCTGGGACGTGAGCGAGGTTGATCTCGCCCGTTCGGGTGTTCAGCAGTTCGACCTTCTCGTTCTTCTCAAACTTGATGCCCGCCTTAGCCAGTGCCGTCGTGATCCGGATTGGCGGTTCGTGATCGATCAGCCACCCGTCGATGACAGCGTCCCGGTAGGAATACTTGAAGATCGGGTCGCCAAAGATTTCGGTGGTGTGCAGCGCCGGGGTGGCCGTAAGGCCAATCTTCACCGCATCGAAGTATTCCAGCACCCGCCGATACTTCGAAATGTAGTCCTCTTGCCCCCGGAAACTCAGTTCCGAGTCGGACATCTCCCTGTCGAGCAGGTAGCCACGATGACACTCGTCCACGACGATCAGGTCGTACTGATCGACCGGCGGCACCTTGGCGGCGTCCGCCGGATATAGGACCCGTTTCACCAACCCCTGAATCGTGCAGATGTGCACGCGCGTAGAGGCGTCCGGAGCTACGTCTTTCAGGTCCTTCAGGCCGAAGATGTCGGCAAACGCCTTACCCGAAACGACCTTGGTGCTGCTGAACTCAGCAGAGGCCTGATCACCGAGGGCTGACCGGTCAACGACGAAGCAGATGCGCCGGACGCGCTTGCTGGCGAGGAGCCGGTAGAGCATGGCGATGGCGAGCTTGGTCTTGCCGGTTCCGGTCGCCATAGCCAGCAACATCGTGCGCCGCTCGGCGGCAAGGGCCCCCTCGACCACCTTGATCGCATTCTGCTGGTAGTCGCGCAGGGGAAAGCCGAACTCAAAGGGCATTTCCTTAAGCGACGCTGTGGCGGTGTCCTGATCGATCTCCAACTGCCCCATGAGACCCTCGGGAGTCGGCCAATCGACCAGAGGGCGGCGGTGATTGGCTGCCCGGCGAACGTCGCGGAACCAGATGCCGCTCTCGGTCTCGATCTGCTTGAGGTAGCCCCGGCTGTTCGTCGCAAAGACGAAAGGAACCTTGTACATGTCCCACGGTCCGCCCACGAACTCGCCGCCGTCGGGTGACTTGATGGACGAAGAATAGCGTTCCGACTGGTCGATGGTCGCCGAAACATTCTTGCGCTTGCGCTTGGCCTCGACAACTCCGATCAGCTTGGTGCCGACAAAGAGCGCGTAGTCGGCCGGGCCGCTCGCCGTCGGCCACTCGGCAATCGCCATGTTGTGGCCCTTTGCTGGGCGCACGCTCTCGCTGAAGCGAATCTTCTTGGTATCCGCCTCCCAGCCACGATCTCGAAGCTGCTGGTCGATACGTTCGCGAGTCGCTGTCTCATCGAGGTCAATCTGTGCCGCCGCTTCCGCGCCCAAAGTTAGGTACTCGATTGCCTCTGCTTTCGGGGCCTGTTCGGCCGCCGCCTGCAAGGTCGTCAGGTGGGCGGCGATTGCACTGCGTGCGGTCTCGGCCTCTTGCGCCAGCGTCTCCCAAACAGCACGGTCTTCAGCCTCACGCCGCATTCGTGCCTCGGCACTCTCACGCGCCCGGGCATGCTCCTCGGCCTCGCGCTGGGCACGGGCCGCCGCACACTCGGTTTCGACGACCTTACGCTGGAGCGCCTCGATCTCGGCCCTAAGGGCCGCCGTGGCGTCGACCGGCTCCGGAGGCGGCACAAACGGACCCGGCTTGAAGGCTGGCTGCTTAGCGTAGGTCCGATAGAACCAAATCCCTAGCTGCCGGGCCAGCTTCAGACCGGTCAGGGCCTCGCCATGATCACCACGTACTTCATGAGCCGCAGCGTTGCCCAGCCGCCGAATCTGGTGGAACACGTCGGCGGTCTCTCGCGGCAGGACGCGGTCATAGGCCAGTCGGCGCAGGGTCTCCTCGAATGTCTCGCGCTCGCCCTGATACAGACCGTGGTGAGCAGCAATCAGCTTCGAGAGCAACTCGGCGAACTGCCGGAGCTTGAGTAGAGCCGTCGAGGGGTCGTCACGGAAGTACCGCTCGGCCAGTGCACCGAGTCGAACCAGATTCAAGTCTTGCTTGGCCAAGAAGCCGAAATTTGGAGTTGCGAGCATTTACCCCCGTCCCGTGCATTTCTTAGCATGTGCTCTGCAATGAGGCGACTGCACGATGCTGGGAGGTGCCCACGGATTGGCAGGTTCCATTTCCTAATGTGAAAGGGCTCCGTAACGTCGGGTGTGTCGGCAGTCCAAGACTGACCGACGTGCATTTATCCTATGGCTCACTTGTAGGACTGAAGCCGCGTTCCAACATCGCGGCGATGAATCACCAGCGAATCCCGGCGATCATCATCTCCCCGTACCAGCACGTCGCGGGAATTCTGGATCGGACTACAGTCAGTCACGTCATCTCAATCCTAGGCGAGTCCGACCGGCTCGCATGGCCCACGGTGGGAACCCTCAAGGTCCTACGACTCAAGTTCGACGACATCATCTACTCATCTCAACGTTTCATTGCTCCGAATCGTGACCAGATCGCCGATCTCATCGAGTTCGCCCGGGACTGGAATGGCGTCGGGTCTATATTGATCCACTGTCGGGCAGGGAGAAGCCGTAGCCCCGCAGCCGCCGTAATCGCGGCAGCTTCGCTTGGTCGACCAGACACTCAGGCCCTCGTGCTACGGGTTGGAGCCGCCAAAGCCTACTTCCGACCGAATGAGACAATGCTCAAGCTCGCCGACACCCTGCTGACGCCCTCTCCCAACTTAGTCGATCTGACCCGGTCAGTCTCGGTACCAACCCGGACGGATCCTTGGGGGCCGGTTACGATCCCCCTGCCACCCCTTGTAACGCCGTAGCGCCCCAGAACCGCCAACCGGCCGTCGCCCCTCCGTGAATCCCCCTGCTAAGGGCCGCTTTTCCCCGCCTAGGGGGTTTTCGGAACGGTTGAAGCCATCACCCTACCCGGAAAATTCAAAAGCGCTTCCCTGAGCCATTTCCGGGCTATTCCCTCTCAGCCTCCCCACTACCCTTCAAAATCGAACCTTCTCGCCATGGGTAGGAGGGGGCTCGCATGACCGCACAAATGGCACCGCTCGTGTTCGTTATGGCCGAGATGATCCGGCCCAAGCCCGGCCACCGGCTCATACTCACGTACGACTTGCTCATGGATAAGACCGAGATTCGGCGGAACTGCACCGAAGCCCGGTTCGTCTCGACCGCCCGGGTTGCTCCGCTCCCCAACGTTGGATCACGCGGGGTTAGAGTTTCCGGGCGATGGCGGGCTGGGTGTGCCATGCGACGAAAGCAATGTAATCGGGGTCTTCTGCCCGATCGCGCCATGCGGGCGCTCCTCATTGTAGTACCTGCGCCAAGCCTCCATCTTTTGCCGGGCATCTTCAAGGCTCATGAACCAATGGGCGTTCAAGCATTCCGCACGAAAGCGGCCGTTGAACGCTTCGATGAACGCATTGTCGGTCGGTTTGCCGGGCCGTGAGAAGTCGAGTGTCACGCTAGGTTGGGGCGTCTGACTTGCTGGTCCATTGCCGCGCCGGGTCGAGCCGGAGCCCAGCAGCAGCCGCCATTGCGGTTGCTGCGACTGGCCGGGCCGACCTGATCGAGAGGGTGTTGGCGGCCAAGACTTACCATCGCCCCAATCAGACAATGCTTCGGCTCGCAGACCGACTCCTTGACCCGAGCCCTGAATTGGTCGCCCGGTCCCGGGCAATTCAGCACCCGCCAGAATATTCAGAATGGATTCCCGCGGTGATCCCGCCCCCCCTGAGCCGCGCGACCGAGGCGTTGAGCCTGATGCGGTCGAAATGGTGCGGCGGGTCCGAGAGACCGGTGGTCTGCCAACCGGCGAACTTGTGTCTGACGCGATCCGCGTTTGGTACCGGGGTTTGCCGCAACTCGACAAGCAGGACGAGTAGCCTCGACTGGTGGCGCAGTCGGCTATTGGTCACTCTCGTCCGACAACTCCTTAAAAAGGTCATCGAGGCTCGCCATCGGGTAATGCCCCGACTCGGCCAGTCCGACCTCTATCAGGTACATGACGTGATCTTCGACAGACCAATGCTTCGTGGCTGCCATTTGAATCAAGGCAAGCGCCTGCTCGTCGGTCAGTTCCAGCTTCAACTTCACACTCATTGGATTGCCTGCCCTATACTTAGGACGAGGCTTCATGGACCCGGCTTCCAAGGAGGCAGCACCAATTTCGGGTATTTTACTTTGCCGATCTCCTTGGCCAACGCGCCTAGAGAGATCGATCCGTAGCCTTGCACCACGGCTCCGACTACATGACCTGTCCAACGCGAAAAAATGTCTGTAGCGATTCCGGCGTCGCGACACGCTTTGATATGCGTATGCCGAAAGGCATGAGCATCCTGCCACTTCACATACACCTGCTGTTCTCTACGATACTTCGTAAACCACGTTGACCACCGACCTGCTGATCGTCCCATTGCATCCGCCTTAACCAAAGGAAACAACCGACCCTTGCCGTACCGCTTTTTGGTCCAGTCGGCGAACTTCAAGAAATCGCGACGAACAAATGGATGCAGTGGGACAGTGCGAAGCGATCCGAGATTCTTGACATGCTGCCCGTCCCCCTCATCAGAAACTTTCAGGCCTACTACACCGTCTTCACTTATGATGTCCGACAGTTGAAGTTGGGCGAACTCCGAAAGCCGATTGCCGTGGAAGAGACACAAGACCGGCAACCAGTAGGCCGCTTCACCACCTCCCGCCCGAGGGCGTTGTTGGCTTGAAAATACCGGAGTTGCGAATAGCCGATTTAGGGCGGCGACATCCCACACAAGTCGCTTTGCTGCATCTTTTTCAAGATCAAGTCGAACATCTGCGAAGATATCGACAGAAGCCAATTTGTTGCTCTTGCCGAAGGCAAACAGCGCAGAAAGCATGTTCCAACGCTTGCGCTTCGTGCCGTTCTGGACAGGTTCCGCCAAGATCGCGTCCTTGGCCTTCCGTGCGTCGGCGTGATCATACTCGTCTAGACCTCTTGCTCCGCAAGCCCCCTTCAAAACGTCTAGGGCTGTTTTCATATCAGAAACGGTCGCGGGCCGAGCGTTTCGCTCCCGCGCCCATCGATCCACCACTGCATCCAATTGAACAATGGCACGATCTGAAGTGACTCTTCCCGGCAGTAACCCCGCTTCCACGAGTTGCTGTCGCATCGCTGCGGCAGGGTTTTGTAGCTCGAGCACGAGTCGGTGAAGATCAAAATCGGGGTCGCCCGGCATTATGATCCGGATGTTCGAGTCGAGCGGTTCTGGAGACTGGGGAGTGGCCTTGCCACTTCGCCATTTGGCGAAAGCTCGATCTGATTCAATCAGGAAGCGGTCGTATCGAGCAGCAACCTTGGAATTCCATTCACGTGCACCCAATGCACGCTGCCACGTCGTCTTCTTCGCGACACTCCGGAGTTCAATGGGAATGTCGCGCTTGAAAAGGAGTCGTCCATCTCCGTGCTTCGTTACGAACTTCATTGCCACCAACATCGCATACCCGCCAAATTCGTAGCGTTTCCGTAGCGGGCACAGTCGATTTGATGCCTATTTCTCCGATGTTTCAACGAGTTTTGGAGAATTGGCGTCCCCGAGAGGATTCGAACCTCCGACCTCCGGTTTAGGAAACCGCTGCTCTATCCGGCTGAGCTACGGGGACGTAGC
>Ga0182739_1001188_pt1 | contig 28435 bp, 33 predicted proteins | sample eDN5th30CBELigBY_FD_128873 | JGI IMG/M metagenome (GOLD analysis project Ga0182739, IMG submission 128873) | Enriched backyard soil microbial communities from Emeryville, California, USA - eDNA 5th pass 30_C BE-Lig BY (version 2) (version 2) | ecosystem: Environmental > Terrestrial > Soil >... | reverse complement strand
TAAGGGGCCGCGCGGGTAGGTGGTGGCCATCCACCAGTCGTTGGCGTGTCTCGCATTTGATGGCGAGTGCAACTCACGTCCCAACGACCGGTGGAGGCACTCATCATGGTAAGCGCTCTGGACCCCGCGGTGGTCTCTGTTGTGTGGCAGGCGATCTACTACCTGCTGCCTGAGCATGTCGATGATCACCCGCTCGGTTGCCACAACCGCCGGGTGCCGGACCTGGTGTGCTTCCGGGGGATCTTGATCCGGCTGGTGACCGGGGCATCGTGGGAAACGGTCGAGGCGCTGATGGAGTACCAGGTCTCCGACACCACGCTGCGGGCCCGCCGCGACGAGTGGATCGCGGCTGGGGTGTTCGCCCGGCTCGAAGCCGAGACCCGCGCCGGCTACGACCGGATCATCGGCCTCGAACTCGGCTATGTGGCGGTCGACGGTTCGATCCACAAGGCCCCCTGCGGCGGTGAAGGGACCGGCAAAAGCCCTGTTGACCGGGCCAAACTCGGCTGGAAGTGGTCCGCCGCGGTCGACGCCCACGGGATCCCGATCGGGGTTGCCATCGATGGAGCTAACCGCAACGACGTACCCCTGCTCGAACCCACCCTGGACGCGGTTGCCGCCAACGGACTGCTCGACGACATCGAACTGCTGTGTTTGGACCGCGGCTACGACTACCCGGCCGTGCGGGCCCGTCTCGCCGAGCGCGGCCTGACCGAACTCGACATCCAACGCCGCGGCACGAAACCCGCGCCGGGCACCCCGCACCGGCTCACGCTGGGACTGCGCTGGATCGTCGAAGCCCTCAACTCGTGGTGGTCTAACTACGGCCAACTCCGCCGCTCCACCGACCGCAAAACCATCCACCGACACGCCGCGCTCAGCCTCGCCACCACCGTGCTGATGACCACCCGACTGCTCGCCTACCGCGACCGCTGGAGCCCCAACATCTGGCCTACCCGCTGAGCCCCTAAGTGAAATATCAGTCAACCTATAGATCTATGTGGGTGGTGGTGCGAGCGCTGACAGTGCTACCGCCGAGCGTTGCCTTCGGGCGCGTTGTGGGGTTCGTCGGACAGATGAACGCATGGGTGCGCGACGGATCGACACGGTCGTGCGGATTCGTGAGTTGCAGGAGCGGTTGGCGCGGGCCGAGGTGGCGCGCTGCCAAGCCGCTGCCCGTGCTGCCGCCGACCACGAACGTGACAGCTGGACCCGGCTCGCCGAGCGCGACCAGGCGCTGCGCAGCCGCTTCCCGGCCGGCGGGCTGAGCTACCGCTCGGCGACGTTGGCGGGCGGGGTCACCACCGCGCTCCGAGCTGGCGTGCGCACCGCATCGGCCACCCTTGCCACTAGCGAGGCGCTCGGCCGCTGGACCATCGCCGCCCGCGACCACGACGGCGTCGAGCGGCTCGCCGAACGTCTCGCCACCGAAGCCCGCGAGCACGAACAGCGCCGCGACGCGGCCAACCTCGACGAACTGGTGGTACAGCGCCACGCAGCTGTCAAGGGGCCCCGCCGATGACCGGGGAGCGTTGCCGGCGTCTCGGTGGTTTCGACAGGCTCAACCACCTGGGCGACGGTCGCCTCTTCGCTGAGCCCCTCAACCACCTGGGCGACGCTTTGACCAAGGTGGTTGAGCTTGTCGAAACCACTGGCAGGAGCCGCCGGTGACTGGGGCGCTGGCGCCGGTACTGGGGCGGATCACCGAGATCGCCGCGCGGTTCGGTGGCGGGGTGATCCCCGGTCCGCTCGATGCCACCCCGTCCGCTGCCAACTCGGCGGTGCCGTTCGACGCGGCCTACGACCTTGCCAGCGCCGAGCTGTCACTCGTCGGCAGCACCGGGCAGGCAGGCGTGGGGTGGACCGGCGTGGGGAGTTCGGGCTGGGTCGTTCCGGGCGCCGGTGGGGGAGTTCCGTCACTGTCCCCGTCGCCATACCTGGCGGTGGCGGCTGGCTCGGTTCCTGCCGACACGCCGTTCGCCAATCAGTTCGAAGCGGCCGCAGCGCGCCACGGCGTGCCGCCGAAGTTGCTCGCCGCGGTCGGGTGGGTGGAGTCTCGTTACCAGACGAACGCGGTCAGCGGGGCCGGCGCCCAGGGCGTGATGCAGCTGATGCCGTTCGTGTCGGAGGCCTACGGCGTGAACCCGTGGGACCCGGCCCAGGCGATCGACGCCGCCGCCCGGATCTTGTCCGAACACCACGCTCGGTTCGGCTCGTGGGACCTCGCCCTGGCTGCGTACAACGCCGGTGCCGGCGCGGTCAGCCGGGCCGGGAACCAGCCCCCGTCGGCCCGGGTCGCCGGCTACGTGTCGGCCGTCAACCAACGAATCGAGCAGATGTGAACTGCAACGCTGTGCGTTCAGGCGCCACGCAGGCTGGGCTCCACCACCGGTGCAGCAGGCTCCAGGGATTGGTGACCGCCAGGTGAACGCGGTCGCACCCTCACCGTCCGGCATGGCCGCGCTGGTCGCTCCCGCGCGCCCTGGACGTACCGATCGGGGTGGCGACGCCGTTACGGCTGGGTTCGGCGCGTTCCTTGATGCCGAGTCGCAGCGGGGAACCGAGCGGCCGGTCGACGCCGCCCGGCGCGACCGTCCACGAACCGGTGCCGAACGGCCCGTCGCCGATCGCGGTCGCCAAGCGGATACCGACCGCGCCGATGCCTCCCAGCGGGCCGCCGCCGACTCAGCTGCTGGCGACGCTGGTACCGACGAGACGGGCCGGTTGCGAACCGACGTGCACCGGGACAGCGCGGACGACGCTGCCGACGCTCACCGCACCGACGTGGCGCCGGCCCCCGTGGTGGCGAGCGTGGCGGCGTTGATCGTGGCGACCGCAGACGTACAGCCGGTCGAGTTCTCCGTCGCGACCGACGCCGTCTCCGACTTCGCAGACGCGTCAGTGCCGTCGCCCAGCGATGCGACCGGCATGGCCGGCGCGGCGACTGCACCGCCTACCCCGCAGCCCGTCGCGGCAGTCGAGCTGGCCACCCACCTGGACGCCGAGCCAGCGCTGGGTGCCGCCGCCGACGCGGTGGCGGCCCCGACCGACCTGGCCGATCCGCCCGGCGGTTCCGTCACGGAAGTGCGTCAGCCGTTGCCAACGGCGGGCACCACCGTCACCGTGGCGCCGGCACCCGTTCCTCCAGGCGACCTCGCTGGTGAGGCACCCCCGGCTCTTGCCGCACCCGACGCCGAGCCGCCGGCGACGGTGCGCACGCCCGTCATCGCAACGGACGACGATCTTGCACCGACGACGCCCGACGCTGCGGCCGAAGCTGTCGAAGCTGCGCCACCTACCGAGGCGGCCGCGCGTCCGGAACCCGCTGCCGAGCGCGGGCCGGCCGACGCCCCGGTCGCCGTCGTCGCACCGGCCAATGCCGCCCTGCGCTCGGCAGCCACCGCCAACCAGCCCGCGCCCGTGGCCCCCGCCGCGATCCCCGTCGTCGAACCCGACGACGTGCTCGGCCGGGCCGAGCTCAATCGGCTCGCCGGAGGCACCCAACGCGTCGACGTCGAACTCGACACCGCCAGCCTCGGCCGCGTGCGCGTCGAAGCGGTCGACCAGCGCGGCGCCGTCTCGATCCAGATCCACGCCGACCGCCCCGAGGCGCGGGCACTGCTCGACGAGCAACTCGGTGGACTCCACACCGACCTCGCCAACCCGGGGGGCGCCGACGTGCGCCAGGGTGCCCGCGACCGCGGCCCGGCAGCACTCCAGCGCGGGCCGGCAGCAGATGTGGCCGAACTTCCGGTCGCCACCCGCCCCACCCCCGGTACCCGCCCCGCCTCGGCTCTCGACCGCGGCGTCGACCTGTACGCCTGACCCTTGCACGAACGGAGTTCGCTGTGACCACCCCCGTTTCGTCCACCACCGCTGCCGGCTCGGCGGGCACCCAGTACGTCGACCATGGCAACCCGGGCGCGAACCTCGACCGCAACGCGTTCTTGAAGCTGCTCGTCGCCCAGCTCAAGTACCAGGACCCGACGAACCCTGCCGACACCAGCCAGATCGTCACCCAGTCGGCGCAACTGACCATGGTCGACCGTCTCAACGAGATGGCCACCTCGTTCCAGACCGCCAACTCGCTGTCGCGCCTGGCGCTGGCGACGTCGATGGTCGGCCAGAACGTGTCGTTCCTCGACCCGGGCGGCGAGTTCGTGTGGGCGCGCGTCGACGGTGTGAGCATCGACGGCGCCGACGTGATCCTTGCCGCCGGTGGCTACAGCGTGCCGCTCGGTGCGATCGGGGCCGTGCTCGCCCCCACACCCGAAGCGCCCTCCCCGCCGCCGAGCGGCGGTGGCACCACCACCCCGCCTGCCGGCGACCCCGACCCGGTCGACCCGACCGACCCGGTGGACACGACCGACCCGGTCGACCCCGGAGACACGACCGACCCGGACGAGCCGGTCGACCCCGGAGACCCGGTCGACCCGGACGAGCCGACACCGTGACCTGCGGGCGCCTTCTGGCACCTGCCGGACGGTCGCCGTCCAGCGAACCGCACGGATGCGGCCACCCGGCACGGACGCCGTCCCAGATCTTCCAGCGATACCTGTTCCGACCGTAGGAGGCACACCATGATCCGTTCGATGTCCAGCGCCCTGTCCGGCCTGCGCAATCACCAGCTGATGCTCGACGTCGTCGGTAACGACATCGCCAACGTGTCGACGATCGGCTTCAAGAGTTCGTCGACGGTGTTCGCCGACGTGCTCAGCCAGACCCTGTCGGGCGCCGGTGCACCCGGTGGCCAAACCGGCGGCACGAACGCCGCCCAGATCGGCCTCGGGTCGCGGCTGGTGGCCACGGTGCAGTCGTTCACGCAGGGCGCACTCCAGCGCACCGGCCGCCCCGCCGACGTAGCGATCGAAGGCGACGGGTTCTTCGTCGTCGCCAACGGCAACGAGAAGTTCTACACCCGCGCCGGCGCGTTCGACATCGACGCGGCAGGCAACCTGGTCACGCCCGACGGCATGCTCGTGCAGGGCTGGCAGGCGAACATGGCCGGCGCGATCAACACCAATGCCGCGGTCGGGCCGGTACAGATCCAGGTCGGTGAACTGCTGCCGCCGGTGCAGACCAGCGGCGTCGACCTCGGCGGCAACTTGTCGGCCGACGCGGCGATCGGCGACGCGGTCACGATGACGCTCACCGGCTACGACGAGCAGGGCGCCGCGGTGCCGGTCAACATGACCTTCACCAAGACCGCCGCCGACCAGTGGACCGTCACCGCCACCGCCGGCAACCCTGCGGTCGACATCACGGCCAGCCTCACCGACAACGTCATCACGTTCGACGGCACCGGCGAGCTGACCGCTCCGGCCGACCGCAACATCAACATCGCTGCGGCGGCGATCCCCGGCTTCCCCGGCGCGATCTCGCTCGAACTCGGCGACGCCGGCGCGCCGGGCCGCCTGACCCAGTACGCCGGGTCGAGCACGGCCGCGATCACCAACCAGAACGGCAGCGCGGCCGGTTCGCTCCAGGCGTTCAGTGTGTCGCCCGACGGCACGATCGTCGGCATGTACTCGAACGGCCGCACCAAGCCGATCGGTCAGTTGGCGCTCGCCGTGTTCACCAACCCGGGTGGCCTCGAGCGGACCGCGGGCGTGTGGCGCGAGTCGCCCAACTCGGGGCTGGCGCAGATCGGTACCGCCGCGGCCGGTGGCCGCGGCAAGATCTCGGCGGGCATGCTCGAGATGTCGAACGTCGACCTCGCCGAAGAGTTCACCCGCCTGATCGTCGCCCAGCGCGGCTTCCAGGGCAACGCCCGAGTCGTCACCACCGCCGACGAAATCCTCCAGGAAGTCGTCAACCTGCGTCGCTGACGCACCCGCCACCCAGAGCTATGGCAGTTGCCGCTTCCCCCATCCCGCGGGTGCCGGCTCGCCGCGACGCCCGGCGCCGCGGCGAGCCACGTCCGTTCGACTTCCGCCGCCCGACCACGCTGTCGCGCGAGCACGTACGGACGATGCAGATCGTCCAGGAGACGCTCGCCCGCGGCTTCACGACCACGTTCGCGTCGGCGCTGCGGGCGGTCACCAACGTGTCGATCCGCGACATCGAGCAGCGGCCGTACGACGAGTACGTCCGCGTGCTGCCCAACCCGGGTGTGCACACGCTGCTGTCGCTGCGCCCGCTGAGCGGCACGGCGATGCTGCAGATTCCGCTGCCGGTGGCGTTCGCGATGACCGAACTGCTACTCGGCGGCTCGGGCCGCGCCGACCAACCGCGCCGCGGCCTGACCGACCTCGAACAGGCGCTCGTGCGCGGCATCGTCGAGCAGACGCTGCCCGAAATCCGCTACTCGTTCGAGCAGATCGTGATGCTGGAACCGGCGATCGCAGGGGTCGAGGCGAACCCGCAGTTCGCCCAGCTCGCGGCCCCGACCGACATGGTGATCATCGCCAGCTTCGACGTCAAGATCGAAGCGGTCACCGACGTGATGACGCTGTGCATCCCGTTCAGCAGCCTCCAGCCACACCTCGAAGCGCTGTCGGTGAACGCCAACGCCCGCGACCAAAGCCCCGACAAGGCGGCGCGTCAGCGCGCCCAGTTGCAGGACCACGTCAACGGTTCGCCGGTGCAGGCGTCGGCCGTGTTCCGGCCGTTGGTGGCCGCGACCAGCACGCTGGTGGGGCTGGAGGTGGGCGACGTGATCTTGTTGCACCACCCCGTCGACCACCCGCTCACCCTCGAAGTGGGTGGGGTGCCCACGTACGACGTGACGATCGGGCGACTCAACCGCTATCTCGCGCTCCAGGTCGGCGACACCGCCCCCCAGCAGACGCGCACCCCCTCGCGCCTCCGCGTCGTCAAGCATCCGTGAGGTCGGTGTGGTAACGACCGGCTCAACCACCCGGTGGTTGAGCCGGTCGAAACCACCACACCACGCCGCGGCGTCTTGACAAACCTCTGCGACGAGGGACGGTTCCATCCCGTGACTTCGATTCTTCTTCCCGACAACGTCCTCGTCGAAGCAGCACTCGCGGTGGCCGAGGTGTTCGGGCTCGGCGACCAGGCCGAGGTGGGCAAGTCGTGGCTCGTCGACGAAGGCGACACGGTGGTCGTGGCCGAACTCGCCGGCGACGCGACCGGCCAGCTGATGCTGGCCGTCAACGACGACGTCGCCACCCGGCTGACGTCCGACCCGGCCCGCCTGGCCGGGGGCCTTGCGCGTGCCGTCGAGGTGTTCTCGGCCGCCCTGGGCATCGAGTTGGCACTCGGCGAGGTCACGGCCGCGGCGGCGATGTCGCTGGACGAGCCGCGCCATCGCGTCGAGATCCGCGACAGCGCCAAGCTGTGCGCGCTGCTCGGCTGCACCGTGGCCGGTGTGCTCACGGACGAGGGCGACAACGACGAGGAGCTGCCGCCCGGAGCGGTGACGGCCGAGCCGTTCGCCCCGGTTCAGTTCGGCGAGCACGGCGCCGCGCCGGCCGGCACCGCGGCGCTGGCCGGCCTGGGGCCGCTGGCGTTGCTCCAGGACATCGACATGGAGATCACGGTCGAGCTCGGCCGCACGACGATGCAGATTCGCGACCTGCTCGCGCTCCAGCCGGGCATGGTCGTGGAGATCGATCGGGTCGCCGGTGCGCCGATCGACGTGCTCGTCAACGGGCACCGCTTCGCGTGCGGCGAGGTGGTCGTCATCGACGAGGAGTTCGGTCTGCGGATTACCGAGATCGTGGGGGCGAGTTGAACCTTGCCGCCTCCGGGCTGCTCGCTGCCGGGGTCGTCGCCCTCACGGTGCGGATGCTGATCTCGCTGGGCGTCGTGCTGGCCGTGATCGCCGTGGGCTACGCCGTCGCCCGCCGTCGCTCGGGCCGGCCGAAGTCACAGCAGGGCCGTACCCCAAGGTGGTTGAGCTTGTCGAAACCACAGCACGGTCGTGTGCGCCGAGGTGGTAACGACCGGCTCAACCACCGATCGGGCCTCGAAGTCGTCGGCCGCGTCGGCCTGACGCGGGGTGCCGCGGCGGTCGCGCTGCGCTTCGGCGACCGGGTCGTGTTGGTGGCTGCCAGCGAGACCGGCCAGGCCAGCGTGGTCGCCGAGATGCCGCTGCGCGAGTGGGATGACGCCGAGGTGGTGCGCGAGCCGTTGGAGTTCCCGGTACAGCGCACGTCGTCGCCGGACCCGACGGCCCAGCCCGGGTTCGTCGAGGCCTTGCGGCTGGCGACGTCGCGTCGCGCCTGACATGGCCGCCGTCATGACCGTCGATCACCGCCGGGCCAGACGGCGGTGCGCGCACCAATGGTCTCGATACACCGGGCAGAGCCCGGCACTCGACCACCGGAGCCGAGACGGTCGTCGAGTGGCGCACACGCGGCGGAGCCGCCCCCCCGTTGTATCGAGACGACGCCACCGCATCGGTCAGGCCGTGCTGGCGCTGGTGGCTGTGTTCTGCGTGCTCGGCGCGGGACGGGCGGTGGCCAGCAGCCCGCCCGACACGATCCCGCCGATCGTGGCCCCGGTGCCGGCCGACCCGACGACCGTGGTGGCCACCCCGGCCAACCCGCCGTCGATGCCCGAGGTCAGCCCGGCGGTCGAGGTCGATCGCGGGTTCGCGGCCGAGCTGACTGCCGTGCTCAACAACCTTCCCGGCGCCACCGCGGTGCCCGGCACCGCCGACGCCGCCGACCCCGACGGCGGCAACACGGCGACGATCGGCATCGACGTCCCCGGTGCCGACAACGCCTCCAACGTCGTCGTGGTGATCTTGCTGCTGACGGTGCTGTCGGTGGCCCCGAGCGTGCTGATCATGATGACGTCGTTCACCCGCATCGTCGTCGTACTGTCGCTGACCCGCAACGCGCTCGGCATCCCGCAGTTGCCGCCTCAGCAGATCATCGTCGGGCTGAGCCTGTTCCTCACCATGTTCGTGATGGGCCCGACGCTGTCCGAGCTCAACGACGTCGCCCTTCAGCCGCTGCTGGCAGGGTCGATGTCGGTGACCGAGGCCGCCGATGCGGCGAGCGGCCCGATGCGCGAGTTCATGCTCAGCTACACCCGCGAACCCGAGTTGGAGCTGTTCCTCGACGCCAGCCAGACCGCCACGCCGATCGCCCGCGACGAGGTGCCGCTCACCGCGCTGATCCCTGCCTTCATGCTGTCCGAACTCAAGTCGGCCTTCATCCTCGGCTTCATCATCTTCGTGCCGTTCCTGGTGATCGACCTGGTCGTGTCGGCCGTGTTGACGTCGCTCGGGATGATGATGCTGCCACCCACGTTCGTGTCGTTGCCGATGAAGCTGCTGCTGTTCATCCTCCTCGACGGGTGGGCGCTGGTGGTCGGCACCCTCCTCAGGAGTTACCGATGACCGGTCAGCAAGCCATCGACATCGCCACCCAGGCGCTGATCGTCACCGCCAAGCTGGCGGGCCCGTTCCTGGCGGTCGTGCTCGCGATCGGTGTCGTCGTCGGCATCTTGCAGTCGGTCACCCAGCTTCAGGAGCAGACCCTGTCGTTCGTGCCCAAGCTGCTCGGTGCGGCGATCGTGATCGCGCTCGCCGGTTCATGGATGCTCGACGAACTGGTGGCCTTCTCGCGCGACCTATTGGCCCGTGCCCCCGACTACCTGAACGGCTAGCGACGATGGACATCGGGGTACCCGCGGGCACGTTGGTGGGGTTCTGCGCGGCGCTCGTGCGCACCACCGCGTGGATCGTCGTGTGCCCGCCGTTCAACGCCCCGGCCGTACCGAAGCGGGTTCGTGTGGGGCTGGCCACCGCGATCGCGTTCGTCATCGCCGGCGACCTGCGGCTGGCCGACGACGTCGCCAGCATCACCGCCGGCGGGTTCATCCTGGCCCTGCTGATCCAAGCGCTGGCCGGGATGGCGCTCGGGTTCGCGGTGTACGCGCTGTTCGCCGCGATCCAAGCCGCCGGCGACCTGATCGACCTCCAGATCGGCTTCTCGATCGGCGCCGTGTTCGACCCGCTGTCGGGCGCCCAGGCGTCGCCGGTCGGACGGTTGCACCAGATGCTGGCGATCGTGCTGCTGCTCGGCCTCAACGGCCACGTCATGGTGGTGTCGGGGTACCTGCGCTCGGTCGCCGCGGTGCCCGACGGCTCGATCGACCTGGCGGTGTTGGGCCACGAGCTGATACGGATCGCCTCGGCGTTCCTGGTCGCCGCAGTCGAAATCGCGTTGCCGGTGCTGGCGGCCCTGTTCTGCACCGAGGTCGCGCTCGGGCTGATCGGCAAGGCCGCCCCGCAGATGAACATCCTGGTGCTCGGGTTTGCCGCCAAGTCGGCGGTGGCGCTCGTGCTCGTCGGGGCGACGCTCGTGTTGCTCCCGGAAGCCACCGAGTCGGTCATCGGGCGGGCCATCACCGGCATCGCCCGGGCGTTCGGTTGACGCGGCACGAGGGGGTGATCCATGGCTGGCAAGTCGGGTGGCGACAAGACCGAAGAGGCGACACCGAAACGTAAGCGTGAGTCACGCCGCAAAGGCCAGGTGGCACGCTCGGCCGACCTCACGTCGTGGGGCACGGTGCTCGTCGGCCTGTACTTGTTGCCGGCCACGATCGGCCGGGTCGGCGCGGCGACAGCCGACGCGTTCGTGCGGATCGGCGAATTCGCCGACGACCCCAACGGCGAGCGGGCACCCCGGTTCCTCGGCTCGGTGCTACTCGACGGCTTCGTCGCGATCGCGCCGCTCGTGTTCGCGGCGGTCGTCTCGGTGGTGGTGCTGTCGGTGTCCCAGACCGGGCTGCTGCTGACCGCCAAACCGCTGGTGCCCGACTTCAAGCGGATCAACCCGATCAAGGGGTTCAAACGACTGTTCTCGATCCGTTCGGCGTGGGAGACCGTCAAGCAAGTGCTCAAGGTCGTGATCGTGACGGCGATCGCGTGGCCGCGGATGCGCGGCCTGTTCGAGGCGCTGGTGGGGCGCGGGCGGCTCGGCCTGCACGACGCCCTCCCGCTGGTGGGGTCGGCGATGCTCGGGTTGACCCGGGCGATCGCGGCGACGGTGGTCGTGCTGGCCGTGGCCGACTACGGCTACCAGCGCTATCAGAACCGCCGCGACATGCGGATGTCGAAACAAGAGGTGCGTGACGAACACCGTCAGCAAGAGGGTGACGGGATGATCAAGGGACGTATCCGCTCGATGCAACGGGCACTCTCGCGCAACCGCATGCTCGGCGAGATCGGCAACGCCGACGTCGTCGTCACCAACCCCACTCACATCGCCGTCGCCCTGCGCTACGACCCCGCGCGGGGCGGCGCCCCGACGGTGGTAGCCGTTGGTGCCGGGGCGGTGGCGGCGCGCATCCGCGAGCGGGCGATGGCCGCGTCGGTGCCGATGGTGGAGGCCAAGCCGCTCGCCCGTGCGCTCTGGCGGGTGTGCGATGTCGGTGACCCGATTCCGATCGCGCTCTACGACGCGGTCGCCAAGGTGCTCGCCTTCGTCCGCCGGCTCGACCGCACGATGGTGTCGAAGCGCCCGATGGAACTCCCCAAGACCAGCCAGGTCGACCCGACCTCCCTCGAAGCAATCCACCGCAAAAACCGCCGCCGCCTCTGACGAACCCGCCCCAAGGTGGTTGAGCTTGTCGAAACCACCGGTAGTCGCATGTCCCGGTGGTTTCGACAGGCTCAACCACCTCGGCAGCAGCCGACATCGCTGTGACACCGTCTACGTACGGTGTCATGCATGGCGTTCGCGTACATGCTCGAGTGTGCCGACGGGTCGTACTACGTCGGAAGCACGATTGACCTCAACGCACGTCTGTACCAACACGAGTGCGGCGAGGGCGCTGTGTACACGCGGCATCGGCGACCTGTCCGGCTGGTTTGGTCGCACGAGTTCGAACATGTGCACGAGGCGTTTGCGTTCGAGAAGCAGGTGCAGGGCTGGAGTCGCGCCAAACGGCAAGCCTTGATCGACGGCCGCTTCGACGACCTCCCCGCTCTCAGCCGCAGTCGCCAACGCCCAGAGTCACCCTCAGAACAAGGTGGTTGAGCTTGTCGAAACCACCGGTAGTCGCATGTCCCGGTGGTTTCGACAGGCTCAACCGCCTGGGCGGCGGGGGAGGGTTTTGGCGCTGACGGCGGTGGCGGCGGTGGGGACGGCTACGCCGGCTGCGGCGGCGTTTTCCTTGGAGATCTCGGCGTACACCTCGTAGCGGTGCACGGCGACCGAGCGCGGGGCCTCGATGCCGACGCGCACCTGGTCGCGGCCGGCTTCGACGATCGTGATCACGATGTCGTCGCCGATCACGATGCTCTCGCCGGCCTTGCGGGTGAGGATCAGCATGTGATCTCGTCTCCGGTGGCGTTGCTCGACTCGGCCAGCGGCGCCTGGATCGGCAACGCCGGGTCGTCGAGAATCAGTTGGCGCCCGGTGCGCCGGGCGGTGTCGATCACGATCGGCGCCAGCAGGTTGGCGGTCATCTGCATACCGCCGTGCTCGCGGCGGACGGTGACGACGTTGAGCACGCACACGTCGTCGGCGTCGGCATGGTCGATCTCGTCGGGGTCGATCTCGATGTCGTAGTCGGGGTACGCCGACCACGGCACGATCGTGAGGAACGCCAGGTCGGGGTCGCCCACGTCCTGCAGCCAGAACAGGTTCTGGTGCCCGTCGGCGGCGGACGCCCCGGCGATGTCGCCGGCCCCGAACAGGGCCATCGTGCGCGGCCCACCGAAGCCGGGAAGGCCGTCGGCAAACGTGACGAGGCCGTCGTCGGGAACCTCGACCGTGCCGAACCGAGTTGTGGTGACCTGCATCGTGGACGTGCCTCTCAGAACCGTGCCGTGGCTGAGTATTGCCGCCCGGCGACCTCCACGACAACGAACGTCTCTACCGGACGGTGCGAATCGTCCGGCCGAACTCCGGGTCCGCAACCATGCCACAACCGTCTGTCACCACCACGACCACTGCTGTCAGCGGCCGACCGTCGGCCGGCCTGACCGCCGCCGGCTCGCGTCTCGCCCGCGCCGGGTTCCCGGCGGTGATCGTGCTGGTGGTCAGCGTGATGATCATCCCGCTGCCGACGAGCATGCTCGACCTGCTGATCGTCGCCAACATCTCGACGGCCGTGCTGATCCTGCTGGTGGCCACGAACGTCACCCGGGTGCTCGACTTCTCGTCGTTCCCGTCGCTGCTGCTGGTGACCACCCTGGTGCGGATCGGGCTCAGCGTGGCGACCTCGCGGTCGGTGCTGTCGCGCGGCGAGGCCGGCGAAGTGATCCACGCCTTCGGCTCGTTCGTGGTCGGCGGCAACATCGTGGTCGGGATGGTGATCTTCATGATCGTCACGCTCGTCCAGTTCGTGGTGATCGCCAGCGGCTCGGGTCGCGTCGCCGAGGTGTCGGCCCGGTTCACGCTCGACGCGATGCCCGGCAAGCAGATGGCGATCGACGCCGACCTCAACGCCGGCATCCTCACCGACATCGAGGCCAAGCAGCGCCGCCGTGAGGTGGCCGACGAGGCCGACTTCTACGGGGCGATGGACGGCGCGTCGAAGTTCGTCAAGGGCGACGCGATCGCGGGCCTCGTGATCACGCTCGTCAACCTGATCGGCGGGCTGATCATCGGGGTGATCCAGCGCGGCATGCCGGTCGGCGACGCGGTCAGCACGTACAGCCTGCTCACCGTTGGCGACGGCCTCGTCTCGCAGATCCCGGCGCTGATGGTGTCGATCGCGGCCGGCCTGATCGTCACCCGCTCGACCGGCGAGGCCGACCTCGGCTCGGACGTGTTCGGCCAATTCGCCCGCCAAGGGCAGGCCGTGCGCTCGGGCGGTTTCGTCATCATCGTGATGGCGCTCGTACCCGGGTTGCCGAAGCTGCCGTTCATCGTGTGCGGGCTGGCGCTGGCCGTTGTCGGTCACCGACTGGCGCAGCGCTCCGCGGCCGAGGTGGCGGTCGACCAGTCGGATGACGCCCCCGACGTGGCCGCCCCCGTCTCGCCTCAGCAGATGGCGATCGACTCGCGGGTCGAGCCACTCGAACTCGACCTCGCGGTCGACCTGATCGAACTCGTCGACCCGGCCCGTGGTGGCGACCTGCTCGACCGGATCGGAGCGCTGCGCCGCAAGCTGGCCGGCGAACTCGGGTTCGTCATGCCCGCGATCCGCACCCGCGACGACGCCGGCCTGCCGCTGGCCACGTACGCCTTGCGTGTGCACGGCGTGGAGGTCGGGCGCGGCTCGGCACCGGCCGGGCAGGTGCTGGCGATCGGCGACGACCTCGGGGCGCTGCCCGGCGACGACGTGATCGAGCCGGTGTTCGGCATGCGTGCCCGCTGGATTCCGGCCGAGTTCCGCGGTGAGGCCGAACTGGCCGGGCACACCGTCGTCGACCGCACCGCGCTGGTCGTCACCCACCTGGCCGAGCTGGTGCGTCGTCGCGCCGGCCGGCTGCTGTCGCGTACCGACGTCAAGGCCCTGCTGGAGGGCGTCGATGCCACCGACCCGGCGGTCACCACCGACCTCAGCACCGCCCAACTCGGCCCCGCCGACGTGCAACGCGTGCTCGCCGCCCTGCTCGACGACTCGATCGGCATCCGCGACCTGGTGCGCATCCTCGAAGCGGTCAGCGAGCGGGCGCGCACGAACCGCACCCCCGATGCGCTCGTGGAGGCCGCCCGCCTGGCCCTCGGCCCGGCGATCTCGGCCGGGCTCGCCGTCGACGGCGTGCTCCGGGTGCACACGGTCGACCCGCGCTTCGAACACGAACTGGCCTCGCAGGCCGAGGTGGGGGAGGAGGGCGCAACGTTGCAGCTCGACCTGGCGTCCCACGACCGGCTCGCCGCCGAAGTCGCCCGTGCCGTGGAACAGTCGGCCGGGCGCGGGGCGCCCGCCGTCATCGTCTGCTCGGGCGCGCTGCGGGCGGCGCTCGGGCGCTTCGTCCGCACGACCGCCCCCGGCGCAGCAGTCCTCGCCTACCGCGAAATCGGCGACCACCTCGACGTCGAGGTGATCGGCGCCCTCACATCCGACCCGTCCGCCGGCCAGGAGCCCACGCATGTACACGTCGCCGCCTGACATGACCGCTCGCGAACTCTCCGGTGACCCCTCCAGCGGGTTGCACCGGTTCCGGGCGCCGACGTTCGACGAGGCGGTCGCGTTGGCAAACGCCGAGCTCGGCGAGCACGTCGAGGTCGTCGAGGCCAACCGCATCCGCCGTGGTGGCCTGGGAGGCTTCTTCGCCACCGACCTCGGTATCGAAGTCGTCGTCCGTGCGGTCACACCGGCCCGGCTCGAGCCACTGCCGCTCCGCCGCGACGGCGCTGCCGGCGACGTTGGTGGGTCGGCGATCGACCGCTTGCTGGCGCTGGTCGACGCCCAGGAACGGGCCGCTCACGGGTCCGCCCGTGGGGGCGGTGCCTCGGCCGACTTCGGTGCCGTGCTGGCCCGCGAACTCGCCGAGCCGGCCCCGATGGCCACCACGGTGAGCACCGACGACTGGTCGGTCGAGGCCTACCGGCGTCTGGCGATTCCCGCCGAGCCGGCGCCCGCGGCCTCGGTAGACCCCTCGATCGACCGGGCTCCGATGGCGCGCGGTCGCCGTCACCCCGACCCCGAGCTGGCCCACCGGGTCGGCGAGGCTGCCCGAGCGGCGGTCGAGTGCGCCAACAACCCCGACGGCGCCGAGCCGCCGTTCGTCGTCGCTGCCCGCGCCGCCACACCGATGGCCGAGCCAGTCGAGCCGGCCGCCCTCGCGGCGGCGCCGGCCCGTCCGAGCGACGCGTCGAGCCAGACGATGGACCTGGTGACCCAGGCCGCCACCACGCTGTTCGGCCAGCTCGGCACCATGGAAGTGGTCGCCGGGTCGCAGGCCGCTCACGTTCGCAAGCTGACGGTCTCGGTGACGAGCCCGCTCGGCAAGGTGATCGAGATCAGCGCCGAACTCGGCGCGTGACAAGGAGCACGACGATGACCGACCTCGCTTTCGACTCCAGCCCCGAGCACACCGACGAGACCCCCGCCGCCCCGGCGGTGCGCGGTCCGCTCGGCCCGGGCCCGCTGGCCCCGTATCGCTTCGCGCTCAGCCTCGGCTTTGCCGCGGTGGTGGCCGGCGAGCCGCTCGTCCATGCCGCTCAAGGCGGCGATGGGCTCGAGCGGGCATTGCTGCGGGCGTTCGCCGCGGCAACGGTGATGTGGTTCCCAACGGGACTCATCAACCGCCTCTTGATGAAAACCGACGACACCCCCACCTGACTGACCCGCCCCCACGGTGGTCGAGTGCCGGGCTCTGCCGGCTGTATCCAACGGTGGTCGAGTGCCGGGCTCTGCCCGGTGTATCGAGGCCATGGGTGCGCGCACCAGCGTCTCGATACAACGGAGTGGCGGCTCCGCCGCGAGTGCGTCACTCGACGACCGGGCGGCGCTGGGGGTGTCAGCGGAGGTAGTTGAGGAGGGAGTTGGGGATCACCCGGGCGGCGGCGCCGAGGGCCGCGTTGTAGGCGTTCTCGCGGTTCTTGACGTCCATCAACGCCTTGGCCAGGTCGGTGTCCTCGATCTGCGACAACGTGTCGCGGAGGCTCACCTCGTCGGCAGCCGCGCGGGCCCGGATCGAGTCGAGGCGGGCACCCCGCGAACCCAGCTCGGCGGTGGCCGATGCCATCCGCGTGCGAGCTGCGTCGAGATTGTCCTGCTCGGCGGTCATCGCCGCCTGATCGCCGGCGGCGATCGCCGCGGCAAGCCGGTCGATCACGGCGAACACGTCGCCTTCGGGCGAGGCCTGGACGCCGAACGCCTCCTCGCCGGTGATGTTCGTGCGCAGCACGGTGCCTGGGGCGACGGCGCGCATGATCTGCGAGTCGTTGCCCAGGTACGCGCCAGCCAGGTCGTAGGCGTCGCCCGTGGTGGTGCCGTTGAACACCGACCGGTTGAGGTACTTCGTGTTGGCGATCGCGATCATCTCTTCGCGCAGGTTGCCCAGCTCGGCTGCGATCGCGGTGCGCGCCTCGGCATCGGTGGCGCCCGTGGACGCGGCCCGCGACGCAAGTTCCTTGGCGCGGTTGAGCAGGTCGAGGCCGTTGACGAGCGCCGTGTCGGCGACGTTGAGCCAACCTTGGGCGTCGGTCAGCTCGCGCGACCGGTGCTCGCTGCGACGGATCTGGTTGTGCAGCGCCATCGCCGCGGCCGCCTTGGCCGGGTCGTCCGACGCCTTGCGCACCACCCGCCCGGTCGACAGGTCGATCTGTGCGCTCTGGAGTCGCGACAGGGTGGCGTTGAGGTCGCGCAGGGTCGACGTCAACACCATCGAGTTGGTTACACGCATGACGAGTTCCTTTCCATCGGGCTCGACGGGTTGCTCAGCGGCCGACCACGCCGGTCCGCGAGATGAGAGTTTCGAGGAGCTGGTCGACGGTGGTCAGCACACGGGCGCTGGCCTCGTAGCCGCGCTGGGCGGCCAGCATCGACACCATCTCCTCGTCGATCGAAACGCCGCCGACGGAATCGGCGACCTGCTGGGCGGCGGCCGTGACCTGGCCCTGCACCTCGCTGCGCTGGCGGGCCGCACGCACCTCGACACCGAGGTCGGCCACCAGCGAGCGGTAGGCCGAGTCGGGGCCGGTGGCTGCGTCGGCGAGCAGCGCGATCGCCCGCGCCAACTCGCCGTCGAGTGGGCCGGGGGCGGTCGGGCCGGGGAACACGGGGGCACCGGCGGCGATGTTGCCGGGCTGGCCGGCGACGTCGGCCGACAGGCTGATCGTCGCCGCAGTCACGCCAGCCGGATCGAAGAAGTTCCGCCCGGTGGTGCCGCCGAGGTCGTACCCGGTGGTGTGGACCCCGTTGACGGTGTTGACGAGCGCGGCCGCGACGGCGTCAAGCTTGGTGCGGTAACGCGGGACGACGTCGGCGATGATCGTGCGCAGTGCGGCCGCCTTGCCTTCGGGGGCGAGCACGGCGGTGCCGTCGGCCTCCCAGGTCAGCGTGCCGCCCAGCCCCGACACGCGCTGGCTGTTGGCGCCGTACACGATGCTGCGGCCACCGATGCTGACCTCGACCTGGCCACCCTGCCCGGGCCGGGCCACGGCACCGGTCAACGCCGACAGTTCACGTACCAGCGCGTCGCGCTGGTCGAGCAGGTCGTTCGGCGTGGTCGGGCTGCCGGCGATCGCTCCATTCATCTGGGCGATCCGCGCGGCGATCTCGTTGACGTCGGCGGCGAGCGCGTGGATCTCCTGCTGGGCGCCGAGCGCGACCGCGTCGAGGTCGGCGCTCGCCCGGCGCAGCGAGTCGATCACGCTCTGGGAGCGTTCGAGCAGCTGACTGCGCATGGCCGTGTCGCCGGGCACGGTGGCGAGGTCGCTCCACCCGCCCCAGAAGTCGTCGAGCAGGGCGGCCATGCCGTCATTGCTCGGCTCGGTGAACGCCATCTCGAGCCGTCCGAGGTTGATCGCCAACGTCATCGCCCCGGCATCGAGGGCGGTCTCGCGGACCAGCCGGTTCTCGGCCAGCGTGTCGAGCACGCGCCGGACGGCGACCGCGTCGACGCCCCCTGGCAGGTACTTCGACCCGGCGAAGATGCCCGACGCGCCCAGCCCGCCGGCGCGCAGGTCGACCATCTGGCGGTGGTAGCCGGGCGTCGCCTGATTGGCGACGTTGTGCGACGTGACGTCGAGAATCTGGCGGTGGGCGTTCATGCCCGACAGGGCGGTGTACAGGCCGGAGAGCATGGAAGGTCCTGTTCGGTCGAGGGGTGGTCGGGAGTTCGGTCGGGAGTCGGTCGGCTGGTTGGGTCAGACGGAGCGGTCGAAGATCGACGAGGTCGGGCGCACGTCGCGGCGCGCGCCGCTGGCGACGCCCGGCCCGTACGCCTGGGCGTCGTAGGTGTGCGACTCGTTGCCGGTCAATGCACCCACGATCTCGCGGGTCGTCGCCGCGCCGCGGCGGCTGAGCTCGAAGTTGGCCTGGGTCACCCCGTCGATCTCGGCGTGCAACCCCAGCAGGTGCAGCCGATGCTGGCGCCACATCTGCGTGTAGGGCTCGCCGGCTGCGTCGGCCAGTTCGCCCAGTGTGGCGTCGTCGGGCAGGCCGAGCGCATGCGTGAGGCGGTTCGAGACGGCGACCCGGTCGGCATCCGACTGGCGGATGTCGTCGACGAGTTGTTCGACGTTCTCCGACACCATCGGCAGCCAGCGCAGACGGTCGTTGGCGAGCACGAGCTGCTGGATGTCGAGCGCGCACAACAGCTGTTCGAGTTGCTGGCGCAACAGCCAGAGTCGGCGCGAGAGGTCTTCGCGGTCGTCCACAGCGCCCGACCGTCCGGTTGCGGGCACAGCGCGCACGTAACGCCCGGCCGTGCCCGTCCTGCTGGCGCGACGTCGTGGGCTTCGGACGGTGTACCTCTGTGATCCACCTCACCCGGCTGCGTCATGCCGAACCGTTCTTCCTCAACCCCGATCTGTTCGAGCGCGTCGACACGAACGTCGACACCGTGGTTCACCTCAGCAACGGCACCGAATACGTGGTCAGTGAGCCGGCCGACGAGATCGTCCGGCGGATCATCGAGCATCGCGCCCGTGTCCTCGCGCTGGCAGCGATCATCCAGGCCAAGGCGATGGAAGCCGAGGTTGCCGCTGGCGCCGGTGACCCGGTCGCCGCGGCCGAGCTCGTGGCGGGGGTGCGCTGATGGCGGCAACCCCCATCGGCTTGGTGGTGTGCCTGCTCGGCGTGGTCGTCGGCGGGTTGTTCAAGGGCGTCAGCCCGGTGGTGCTACTCACCAACGTGCCGGCGATCCTGATCGTGTTCGTCGGCTCGATCGGGGCGACGATGGCGAGCTTCGAGATGGAAGCGACGAGCGGCGTGTTCAAGGCGATCATGCAGGCGATGTCGCCGAAGAAGCAGCCCCAGCCCGAGGCCCGACTGACCCAGCTGGTCGAGTTCGCCGGGCGGGCGCGTCACGAGGGGATCTTGTCGCTCGAGTCCGAGGTCGGCAAGCTCGACGACCCGTTCATGCGCAAGGGTCTCCAGCTGGCGATCGACGGCAACGACCCCGATGCGGTCGCCGAGGTGATGCGCACCGACATCCGCACGCTCAAGGCCCGCCACAAGGTGGCCGCCGACTGGTGCACGATGCTCGGGGTGTTCGCCCCCACGTTCGGGATCATCGGCGCCGTGTTCGGCCTGATCGCCACGATGAGCCACCTCAGCGACCCGTCGCTGATCGGGCACGGCATCGCAGCCGCGTTCGTGGCCACGTTCTGGGGTGTGTTCCTCGCCAACGGCATCATGTTGCCCCTGGCGAACAAGCTCAAGCGCCTGTCGGCCACCGAGGTGGCGGGGCGCGAGATGGTGATGGAGGGCGTGATCGCGATCCAAGGTGGGCAGAACCCGCGCGTGATCGAAGAGACGCTGCTCACCTACCTGCCGCCGCAGCGGGCACTCGCCCTCGAAGCGGCGCGGGGGTAGCCGTGTCGGGGCACACGCCGTCGCGCGGCCGGCGGGGTGCTGCCGACCACGACGAGCACGAGGAGCACGTCAACCACGAGGCGTGGGTCATCCCGTACGCCGACCTGCTGACGCTGTTGATGGCGATGTTCATCGCCCTGTTCGCGATGAGCACCGTCGACAAGGACAAGTTCGAGGCGGTCGCCGAATCGTTCCGGAGAGAGCTCGGCGGCAGCTCACCACTGGCCATGGAGGGCTCGGCGTCGAACAGCCCGCTGGCAGGTCTGGGAAGCGTGCTCGACGGGGCCGGCCCGGCGCCGGTGCGCAGCGACCTCTCCGCCGGGCCGGTCACCACCATTGCCGAGCCAGCCACAATCGGCCCGCCCGAGGTGCACGTCGGCCCGGTCGAACTTGCGGCAGCCGGCTCGGTACCGCCGGCCACGTTCGCCGTGATTCCCGTCGTCGACCAACCGATGGGCGACCCGTTGACCGAGGTCGAACAGGTGATCCAGAGCAGGATCGCCGGAACCGGCCTGGCCGGGGCGCTTGAGTTCCGGCGCGAAACACGCGGGCTGGTGGTCACGATCGTCACCGACCAGGTGTTGTTCGCCGAGGCCCAGGCCACGATCCAGCCCGACGGGCTGGCCGTGCTCGACGTGGTCGCCGACGCCCTCAAGGACGTACCGAACGCGGTCACGATCGAGGGCCACACCGACTCGCGGCCGATCTCCAGCGCGCGGTTCCCGTCGAACTGGGAGCTGTCGACAGCGCGGGCGACGTCGGTGTTGCGCTACCTGCTCGAGACCGGCTTCCCGCAAGAGCGCCTGTCGGCCGCCGGCTACGCCGACACGCACCCCATCGACCCGGCCACGACGCCCGAGGCGATGGCGCGCAACCGGCGCGTCGAGGTGGTCGTGCTCGCCACCGCGGTGGCTCCGCCAACCCCACCATCTGACCACTGACCTGCTTGCACCGGGGCAGCCGCGGCCGGACAGTCCTACCTGACCTCTCAATCCACCGCCCCACCGATGGGCGGCACCAACCGAACCGGCAGAACAAGGAAGTTCGCACATGCCTGACACGACGTCGCCGAGCGGCCCCGAGCCGCCCGCATCTACGGCAGCACCCCCTCGCGGCAAGAGCCGAGCGATCATCGCCGGCGTGCTGTGTGTCGGCCTCGCGGCCGGCGGTTACGTGATGGGCGGTCGCGTCGCCGGTGGCGAACCGGCCGCCGCCAGCGAGCCGGTGCACGTGCCCGAGCCGACGATCGGTGAGATCGTCGACCTCGCCCCGGTCAACGTCAACCTCGCCGACGGGCACTACCTGCGGATCGCCGTGTCGCTCGGGTTGTCCGACGCCCACGCCAGCGATGCGCCGGCCGCCGACGACGGCCACGGCAACCCGGTCGAGGCCGAGGGCAGCCGGTTCCCCACCGCCCCAGCCGCCGACCTGGTCCTGTCGACGTTCGCCGGCCGCAAGATGGACCAGCTCGCCGCCGCCGACGGCCGCGAGCAGGCCCGCCAAGACCTGCTCGACGGCATCCACGACTACTACGGCGACGAGGAAGTGCTGACGGTGTTCTTCACCGAATTCGTCATGCAGTAACTCGTGATGCAGTAACTCGTCATGCAATAGCCGCTCACCCACCTGCCCAGCCGCCGCACGACGTGGCGGGACATCGACTCATGGAGGAGTCCTGTGAACACCAACACCGCCACCCTGCTCGACCGGCCCCACCGCGTCGGCGCCAGCGACCCACCGAACCACCAGGGCCGCACCACCCGCCCGGTCTGGTCGCCGTGGCCCACCGTGCCGCGGCCGGCGACGGCGGCGCACGAGCAGACGTTCGTGCAGGCGCTGACCGATGCGGCCGAGCGCGCGGGCGGCCCCGTCGAGGGCGAGCCGTCCCGACCCGACGTGACGTTGCTGCTCAACGCCTTGCGGTGTGGTGTCACGGTGGCGCAACTCGGCGAGATGGCGCCGGGGATGCGGCCCGAGCGGTTGCTCGGTGCGTACCTCGGCCTCGAGGCCGCCCGCCAACGGTCGGCGCGGGCGTGGCGGCTGATCAGCCGGGCCGCCGAGCACCGGCCCGGCATTGACGAGGCCGATCGGGCGTCGGCCGCCCAGACGGCACTTCGGGCGCACGCGGCCGAGGCCTCACGGTTGCTGCCGACGATCGTGGTGCGGCTGGTCGACATCGCCAAGCGGCGGCCGAGCGACCTGGCCGACGCGGTGCACCGGGCAACGGTCGAGGTGTCGGTGCAGGCGGCCCACGTGCGCCGGATCGAGGCCGCGATCGAACGTGTCGCGATCGAGTACCCGGCCGGTGTCCGCGCCGACGAGTGGGCGGCCGAGTTGGGTGGGCTGCTGTACGACCCGTTCGGTGAAGCGGTCGCCAACCGCCCCGACTACCTCCCCGAGCGGGTGGGCCTACTCACCCCCACCCGGGTCGCCGCCCTCCTCAACGAACGCCCCCTCCCCAACCTCACCTGACGAAGCTCGTCTCACCGGTAGTCGAGTGCCGGCGCAGCGTCCGCCTACCGGTGGTCGAGTGCCGGCGCAGCCGGTGTATCGAGACCACCTGCCGTCGCAGGCAGGGTGACGTCGAGCAACTCACAGTCGACGGTGGCGTCGACGAGACGGTGCGCGACATCGCCGGGGATGGCCACGCTGGCGCCGTCGACGAGCCGCGTCGACACGCCGTTGCCGTCGGTGAACGTCACCGCGCCGCGCAGCACGACCAGCAGCGCGAACTCGGTGCCGAGCGCGGCGGCGGCGGTCACGGCGTCGCCGAGCGCCACGGTGGGTCGCGCGACACGCACGTCCGCCAGCCCGGCGGTCGCCGCCCCGATGCCCGTGTCGCGGCACTCCCACCCGGCGGCCCGCCACGGCCCGTAGGCCGCCCCTTCGGCGACGTGGCGCACGAACCGGCTGCCCTCCCACGCCTTCAGCGGGTCGCCGTGCCCGTTCGGCAGCGGCAGCGCCCAGTCGGCGATCGTCTCGTGCACGGCCGGGCAGCCGACCTCGATCACCTCCAGCCCGGGCGACGACTCCAGCACCCGGTGCCGAATCTGCGGAGGTTGCAGCACGCAGTCGCCGGCGTGCATCACGAACGGGTCGCCTTGGTCCTCGTACACCACCCGCACCCACCCCGCCTTGACGAAGATCATCTGGAAGCGCACCTTGTGGAAGCGCACGTAGTCGGGCACCGGGCCGCCGTCGGGGATCGTGATGTGCGAGGCGATGAAGCTCCCGCCCCAACGGTCGGGAATCAGGTCGCGGTAGAGCATCCCGGCACGTCCGGCAGCGGCACCATCGTCAGGGTGGGTGATCGTCAGCGACGGCACCGGCTCGGGCAACTCATAGCCGGTAGTGAACGGGCGGACCTCGATCGCCGAACCACCCGGCAGGTGGTGCCTGCCCGCGGGCACATCGTCGGTGAGCACACGCAGCGTGATCGGGTGGGGCTCGGTTGAGGACTCGAGCCGCAGGCGCACGCCGTGTCCTGATACCACCGCCGTGGTGGGCGCGTCGGCCGGGAAGATCGTGTCGATCCGGAACCCGTAGATGTCGAGCAACGCAGCGAGGTCGTCGTCGAACCGGCTGGTACGCACCACAACCTGTGCCGCGGCGATCGTCGAACCGGTCACCCCACCAGTCTCGCGTCCCCAGTGGTCGAGTGCCGTCGTGCCCCCGGTGGTCGAGTGCCGCCCCGCGGCGGAGCCGCCCCTCCGGTGTATCGAGACCACCCGCCGCCGCGGCACTAGTTTGCCGTGCCATGCGATCGCGGGCAGACGCCGAGCTACTCGACGCGAGCGACCCGCTGGCCGCGCTGCGTGAGCAGTTCGTCGTCGCCGATCCTGATCTGATCTACCTCGACGGGAATTCCCTCGGACGCACACCTGCCTTGGTACCCGAGCGGCTCGCCACGCTGGCACGCGGCGAGTGGGGCGACCGGCTGATCCGTTCGTGGAACGAGGGCTGGCTCGACCTGCCGCACCGCGTCGGCGACCTGATCGGCACCGGCCTACTCGGCGCGGCTCCCGGCCAGGTGGTGGTCGCCGACTCGACCACCGTCAACCTCTACAAGCTCGCCGGGGCGGCGCTCGCCGAGGCGACTCGACGCGACCCGGCGCGCCGCGTGATCGTGACCGACCGTGGCAACTTCCCGACCGACCGCTACGTGTTCGCCGGGCTCACCCAGCAACTCGATGCGACGGTGCGCCTGGTCGACTCGGTTGGCGATGTCGCCGCGGCGGTCGGACCCGACACGGCGCTGGTGTCGCTGTCCCACGTCGACTACCGCTCGGGCGAACTCGCCGACATGGCCGCGATCAACGAGGCCGCCCACGCGGCCGGGGCGCTGGTGCTGTGGGACCTGTCGCACTCGGCTGGGGCCGTGCCTGTCGACCTCGACGGCACCGGCACCGACCTGGCGGTCGGCTGCACGTACAAGTATTTGAACGGCGGGCCGGGCGCACCGGCGTTCCTGTACGTGCGCGGCGGGCTCCAGGCGTCGTTGGTGCCGCCGATCCAGGGGTGGTTCGGCCAGCGCGACCAGTTCGCGATGGGTGCCGACTACGACCCGGTGCCCGGCATCGGCCGGTTCCTGTCGGGCACGCCGCACATCGCCGGCCTGGTGTGCGTGGAGGAGGGGGCACGCCTGATCGCGGGTGCCGGGATGAACGCGCTGCGTGCCAAGTCGGTCGCCCAGACCGAGCTGACGATCGAGCTCGCCGACGCGTGGCTCGCCGAGCTGGGCTTCCGAGTCGCCTCGCCTCGCGAGGCCGAGCGTCGCGGTTCGCACGTGGCGCTTGCGCACCCGGACGGTCACCGCATCAGCCGGGCCTTGACCGAGCTGGCCGGCGTGATCGTCGACTTCCGCCAACCCGACGTGATCCGCCTCGGCATCGCCCCCGCCTACACGAGGTTCGTCGACATCTGTGACGCGGTCGCCCGTCTCCGCGACCTCGTCGCGTCACGCGCTCACGAGACGCTGGACCTCGCCCCGCTCCCGGTTACGTGATCGGGAGCGCCAGCGGACCGGCGCGGTCGAGGATCCGATCGATCTCGGCCATCTGATCGGCCGGCAGCGGCCCGAGCGCGAGGGCGCCGCAGTTCTCCTCGACCTGGGCGACCGTGCGGAACCCCGGGATCGGGATCGTGTTCGGGCTGCGGGCCCACAGCCAGGCCAAGGCACCCTGGGCAAGCGTGTGGCCCGCGGCGGTGAGGGCGTCGCGCACGGCGGCCAGCCGATCGAGCCACTCGGCGGTCGGTCGACCGTTACGGAAGCCGGGGTGCCAGGTGGCGATGCTGCGCTGGTCGTCGTCGGCGAACTGTGTGGTGGGCGAGAACTTGCCGGTCAACAGGCCCATGCCGAGCGGGCCGCGGACGATGCTGGCCAGCCCGCGCCGTTCGCACAGCGCGAGCAGTTCGAAACCGTCCTCGTCGAGCACGCTGAGCCGCTGCTGGGCGGCGGCGCACGGCGGGCCGGCTGCGAACGTCTCGATCGCGTCGGCGCGGTCGGTGCTCCAGCCGTACGTGCGGATGACCCCTTCGACGACGAGTTGCTCGAGCACCTCGCGGACCGCGAGTGCGCGCCCGATCTCGAGGCCCCAGACGTGCAGCTGGTAGAGGTCGATGTAGTCGGTGTCGAGCCGGCGCAGGCTGGCGAGTACGTCGTCGCGGAGCCGGGCGGCCACGTCGCTGTCGTTCTCGTCGGCGTCGTAGTGGACGACGTCGCGGCGTGGTTCGTCGACGGCGTAGCCGAACTTGGTCGCGATCACGACCTCGTCGCGCCGTCCGGCGATTGCCCGGGCGAGCACGCGCTCGCTGCGGCCGGCCCCGTAGTTCGCGGCCGTGTCGAAGAACGTGACACCAAGCTCGATCGCCCGCCGGATCGCGCGGACGGATTCGTCGTCGTCGACCTCGCTCCAACCGGCCGGCCCACCGTTGAAGGTCCACGGCCCACCGATCGCCCAACAGCCCATGCCCAGAGCGCTGACCTCGATGCCCGAACGACCGAGTGGGCGAGTGGTGGCGTTGCCGATCGACGTGCTCATGTGGCCACCGTACGAACAGGCTGGCCCGTCGAAAATGGCCACTTGTGAGCAAATTTTGCCAGGCCACTTACGAGCTCGGAGGTTGTGTCGAAGTATCAGGCGTTGAGGTCGGCGAACGCTGCTGCCAGGCGTTGCACCCCCTCACCGATCCGCGCCTCGTCGTGCACGGCGAAGTTCATCCGGACGTAGCGCTCACCCTCGGCGGGTTTGGCGAAGAAGGCGGTCCCTGGAGCGAGGTCGACCCCGCGACGCAGCGCGGCCTCGCGCAACGCGGTGGCGCGGGCACCGTCCGGCAACGTGACCCAGGCGAACAGCCCGCCACGCGGCGCGACCACCGCGACCGACGGGATCGTGGTGCGCAGCGCGTCGATCAGCGCGTCGCGGCGCGACCGGTACGTGCGGATGCTGCGCCGGAGGTGCGTCTGGTAGCGGCCGACCGTGACGTAGCGGTCGAGTGTGCGCTGCATCAGCGACGAGGTCGACAGGTCGGTCGCGTGCTTGAGGCGGGCTAGGCGGTCGAGCACCGGCCCGTCGGCGACGAGGTAGCCGACGCGGACACCCGGCATCAGCAGCTTCGAGAACGTGCCCGCGTAGATCACGTCGCCGCGTGCGTCGAGCGCCTTGAGGGCGGGCAGCCCGTGCCCCTCGTAGCGCAGGTCGCCGACGAAATCGTCCTCCAGCACGGGTACCTGCCGTGCCCGGGAGATCTCGATCAGCCGATGACGGCGCGGTGCCGACATGCACGCTCCGGTCGGGTTCTGGAGGTCGGGATCGTGTAGATCAGCTTCGGGTGGTACCGCTCGATCACGTCGTCGAGTTCGTCCACGCGCATCCCGTCGGCGTCCACGTCGATGCCAACCGTGCGCACGCCCAGCGCGTCGAACAGGGCGAGCGCTCCGTCGTACGTTGGCCGTTCCACCACCACCGTGTCGCCGCGCTCGAGAAGCGTCCAGGCGACGAGGAACAGCGCCTGCTGTGACCCGGATGTGATCAGCACGCGGTCGGCGCTCGTATGGATGCCCTGGCTCGCCAACAGGTGGGTGACTGTCGCCCGCAGCGGCGCAAAGCCGAGATTCCCCGCGGCGTATGCGAACGTCGCCGACCCATCGGAACGGATCACGTCGGCGACGGTCACGGCGATCTCCCTGATCGGGAACCCGGCCGGATCGCCCACGCCGGTGAAGGCGATGATGTCGGAAGAACCTCCGTCGGGCGTGGCTGTCGCCGCGGGCGAGTCGTCCGGGTGGGTGAATCGCTGCTGCCACTCCGGCAACGGTTCGTCGTCACCGGCGGGCGCCCTGGCGGTGTGCGCCGAGCTGGCCACGAACGTGCCGCTGCCCGGCCGGCTCAGGATCATGCCGTCGGTCGCCAGCGCCAGGTAGACCGACTCGGCGGTCACCCGGCTCACCCCCGACTCGCTCGCCAACGCCCGAGTCGACGCCAAGCGCGTCCCCGGCGGCAATGCCCCCGACTCGATCTCGTTCCGGATGAACCGCTCGATCTGTCGCCACAGCGGCACCCCGCCGTCCCGGTCGAGAGGTATGCGCACCCCCGCAAACCTACGTTCGTCACCCTGAGAAATCGACAAGGTGGTTGAGCCGGTCGTTACCACCGGGAGCAGGGGAGCGCACGGCTGGGCCGCGACGCCAGGCACAGTCGATTGTCAAGGGGCGGGATGCGCCTGGGCCGGCGAACAGTTCAACTGGCGAGTGGTTCGGCCCGGCTGGGCATGGTTCGTCGCCGGCTCGCCTCGCTGCGGCGCGTAGGCATGTCGGGGGTGCTGTGTTCGAGTACCTGGCCGTGCTGGTCGGTGATGGTGAGCGTGCGGTCGGGCGCCAGATGGAGCCGCCATCTCAGGGAGTGAACGAGGTGATGGTGGTGAGCGCATAACGGCAACAAATTGGCTCTCCGACCCGTTCCGTGGGTGAGTAGCTGACCATCCGCGGGTGCACCCCGTTGCTGCGCTTGGCTTTCCGGCTGTCTAGGACGGTCAGCGAAGCGAGGTGCAACGGGGTGCGGAACTC
>Ga0182739_1001185_pt1 | contig 28505 bp, 19 predicted proteins | sample eDN5th30CBELigBY_FD_128873 | JGI IMG/M metagenome (GOLD analysis project Ga0182739, IMG submission 128873) | Enriched backyard soil microbial communities from Emeryville, California, USA - eDNA 5th pass 30_C BE-Lig BY (version 2) (version 2) | ecosystem: Environmental > Terrestrial > Soil >... | reverse complement strand
TTTTGCCTCTAACTGCATTCCTCCTTCCTTCTGTATTCCCTGAATACAGGCGGTCGTCAGAATTTCGTTATAGGCTAAAAATAGGGGCTCCGAGGCCATTAAAATCATTTTTTCACAGCCTCTAAAAGGGACCGTCCACCAGGTGAAACGTCCCGAGCCACTTGACCTTTCGGGAGGTCGATGGGGTGCGGATTTCCATTTGATAACGGCCCGGAACCAGTGACGTGGCCGGGGCTTCAAGGCGAAAGTGATTTTCGGAAGGAACCGGTTGATCGCGTTCAAGGACGATCTTCCCTGCGGCATTGCGGATCAGAAGGTGGAGCGGTTCATCCGTCCTGTTCTGCCGCGGGGTGTTCAGGAAAACGTTCATCCCGATGTGCTTGTCGCTCTTAAAATAAACCGGCCAGTCGAGTTCGATATCGAGAGGCTTTGGCGGATAGAAGGTATGTGCCAGCAGGCAGGAGAGAGCCTTCTTTTGTTCATCGAAAAGTTCGATAATGAGTTCATGGAGCTGACCTTCCTGCGTGATCTTTAGTTCCAGGGGAAAGTGTAGTTTTCCATTCCGGACCGAAACGTTTTCCAGCGCGGTCCGGCGGGCGGGCAGGGGGCCGGGCTCCCATACCCGGAGTGATGTCCGGACGGTATAAGGTCCGCTGGTTGCCTGCGTGCCGAGCGTCACCTCGATGGAATTCTCTCCGACCAGAAGTGAAGGAAAGGCGATGGCTGAAAGATCCAACGGATTGGAATCAGCCGCGGGAGGGAGGAAAACGGCTTCCCGATGGTGCTTCCAATCGGCAAAGCCACGCTCGACCCGGGCCCACGAAACGGGAACCCGTTGACTGCGGACCGTTCGTGCGACGTTGATGCGCCACGGTGTTGCAGTGGTCGAGTGGGTCAGGTTCAGCGCGGCCAGGGGGATCGCAAATTCCGCGCTCCATTGGTGGGAGTCGCGATGGACCACCGCCTCCCATGCGCCGTTCCAAAGGGGCGGCTTCTCGCTCCACTCCCTGGGGCGCCACTGGTCATAGAGCGTCCCGATGGCGTTGACCGCGAGTTGATAGGTGCCGCTCTCATCCGGTGAGAGAAAGATTTCCACCGAGTCATCCGAACAGACGGTCGCGTAATTTCGCTGGGTGGTATGGGCGATGATTTCCTGTTCCGGCTGGCGGCAGACCACGCCGAAAAGAAGGGTGTTGCCGATCCGGGCCACGCGGAAATCGGTCGCATACTCCGTTTGATCAAGATGCTGGTTTCTGACGGGAAGGAAGCGGCCGTGCCGGGGGAGCGACTGCCAGAATGGTTCGTCGAGGATGCCGTCGAGCCGGTACGGGAGATCGACCCGGGGGATCTCCAGGCGAGGTTCCTGCATCTCCCTGCCGGTCGCCGTAAAGGGAAGGGCGGCGGCAACCATCAAGGCTGGAAGGGCCGCGTAAAAAGAGGCATGGCTGAACATGGTCATCATCAATGCGGGTTCTCCTGGAGTTTCAGGATATGCCGGGCGATGGCCCACCGGATTCTCTGGAGGGCATCGTCGCTGCGGAAGATGCTTTTGAGGTCGCCGCCGGAGTCGCGCGGGTCAAGATTGCGGCCCATCATTTCCCTCGGGTCGATCGGGAGGCTTTCGCGCAGGTCGTCAATGAAGGCACGCGCGGCCTCGACTTCAGCGGCCTTTGCGGGGTCGTTGCGGGATTGCTCCACCAGCCGTTCCAGTGTGACCATGTAACGATGGTCGGTAATGGCCGCGCGCGCGGCGTCGGACTTCACGCTCGGCAGGGGACCGTCCGGTCCGGGATAAGAGATGCAGTACTTGGAAAACAAGCCGCGACCACCTGCATCGTTCCACGGATCGGCCACGCTGACCCGGTAGTGGTATTGGTAGCGACCCGTAATGCCGACGCGCCACGTCCAGAGACCGAGGGCGACGCGCTGATCGCCGCAGTTGTAGGCCCACATTTCGGTGCCGCTTTGCCGGAGCCGCTCCACAAGCTCTCTGGTAATGGGGAAACCGTAGTTGGGCATCGCAATGTTCAGGTGCGGGATCATGACCTCCTCAACGCTTCCATTCATGCCGGCCACCGTGCGGACGCCGGGGATATCGGCGATCGACCCGGCCACGCGCGCTCCGCGTTCGGCGGCTTTGCGGCCCTGGTTGCTTAGTTCATCACTGACTTGCCAGATGATTTCAGGCCAGTTCCGGGAGCGGGCATATTGATGGAAGTTTTTCACCAGCGAACGGTAGGCGCGGAACCACGGTTCGGTGAACGGGGGCTTGAGGGAGGGATCAAGGGCGGAAAGAAGGTTGTTTTTGTCATTATTGGGTCCATAAGCGACCGAGCCCAGGAACCGCAAGGGACCAAAGCCTGCTTCGCGATAAAGCTCCATCCAAAGGTCGAGACGGTTGTCCGGGCGGAGGGTGACCTCGCCGTCGCGGTAGATCAGGTCGCCCCGCAGCGCATCGGACAACGCCATACTGTTGAACCCGAGCGATTTCATGAAGGCAAACTCCCGGCGTTCGTTGGTCCTGATCTGCTCCAGGATGGCGGGATCATCGGTGACGGTTCTGCGTCCGCGGAGATTGCCGCTCCAGAAGGCGCCATACCACGGCTCCGAAGGAGTATAGGTAAAGCCTTGCAGGATCGGGAGCGGGTCCAGGACAATGGGAACGATGCGGACCCGGAGGGGGAGTGCGGCCAGTTCGCCACCGGCGTTCACCATCCGGACGACGCCCTGATAGATGCCCGGTAGAGTCGCCTCGGGTACCTGGATATCGATCCGCCAGGTCCAGTTGGTTCCCTTGACGACCGGAAGACGTTCCCGCCGGTCGAAAGGGAGGCCGGTCAACTGATAGCGGTAGCTGGAATAGTTTCCCCTCGGGTTGGTGTTGTAATGGATGTAGCGGGCGACCCGGAGATCGAGCGCGGAGGCCGGAATCGTCCCGTTTTCACCGGTCAGTCCGCTTACTTTGATCTCCACGGGATCAAGGTCTTTGAGGGCGTGAAGGGAAAAGAGAACCGGCTCGCCCTGTCCGGGCGCGGCAAAGGTCTCAAGCCCGGTGATCACCTCTTCGGGAGCGGGAACCGTTGTCGGGTGGATCGGTTTTTCAGCTCCCTGGCGATAGATCACAAACCCCCGTTTGAGATCGTCTGGAGAAGGAGTGAAGGAAGAGGCCGACTCCGGGGCGGGTGTTTCGGTGATGAGGGTATCGCGGCGGCGGTCGTTCGCCACGACGGCCATCGCCTCTCTGATGGAAACCGGGGCGTTCACCGGCTGGAGCATCAGGGCGGAAACCGGCAGGTTGCGCCAATGGATCAGGAGCGTTCCGCCGGTGACCTCCACCTGCGTCAGCTTTTCCTCGAAATCAGGGCGGATGAAGGTTTCATAATAATCCATCCCCGGCACCCAGAAGTGGGTATAGTTGCGCAGCCATTTTTCCGCGATCCATTCAGAAGGCTTCGGGTCCAGCTCATGGAGCGTCCGGCCATTGGCGCTCAGGAACTGATCGAAGTAGTAGCGTTGCACAGCGGTTGGGGAGGTGCTTTCCCCAATGAGAAACCAGAGATCGTACGTTCCGTTGGGGAGATCGACGCGGAACTGCGCATCATCAGCGGTGATGCAGTCGCGCGCCAGTCCGTCGGGCCTTAAACTGTCAAATGCCTCCGGCCGGGTGATGCGCGTAAACCCCCAGCCTTTTTCCGTTGTATAGCGATCCTCCGGCGATGCGGGGGAAAAGCCGTTCCAGTGGAGGGCGTTTTCTGTCCCGAAATTGAAACGACGGCTTTCGCCCGCTGTGGCTTGGGCTGTTTGCGGCGTCGTGCCGGGGTCGAGCTTCGCCTTGGCGATCGTAACGGGAGCCGCGCGCAGATCGGTGACTTTCACCGAGCCGGAAACCGTGCTGCCGTTGTGAATCTCCACCGAGCCGAAGATGGCCCCCGCAGGAGCGGTGACGGTTGCTTCAGCGTGCTTCCAGCCGTTGCTGGTGGTTTCTGCGGTATGGAAGACCGGTTTTCTCCCGGCGCGATTGCGTTGGCCATCCCGGAAGGCGAGGTAGCTATGGAGGGTCAGATGGTAGCGTTCATGGGCCCGGGCATTTTCGATCCTGTAGCGGAAGGAGACGGTGTACGCCTGCCCTTCGGTGACGGCAAAGGCCGGGCTGTCGAGGACCGGTCCATGCCCCTCGGCATTGCCATGGAAGGCGATGGCGTTTTCCGATGTCCCTTTAAGAAGTTCGAGACCGGTAAACCGGGTGACCCCGGTTGGAACGCCATCCGGCCCGGTTTCCCGAAAGGTTCCATTTTCAACGAGGTTGGCTGCTTCTTCCGCAAGCGAAGGTTGGGCAGCCTGGGCATCATCGGTTGCCGTGATGGTGAAACGGAATCGCCGCGGCTTGCCAACTTCCTGAGAGGCGGGGCTTCCGGGCACCTGCCAGAGAATCTGGCGACCGTTGGGAGTCTTGAAGAGGCGGCTCGGCAGCGGTTCCCCAATGGCGGCCCCGTCCGCGTCCGTCCGCCGGACCACGATTGCAAGCCGGGAGGGATCGCGCGGCAGCGACGATTCCGACAGGTCAATCCAGGCCGCCGCCACGCTTTTTTGAGGTTGCAGGGGGGCCTCGATCCAACCGGCGATCTCCGTTGCCCCGGCGAAACCTGCCATGGACCAGCTCATGCTCACCAGGAGGGCGAGAAGGCGCATTTTCATCAAGTAAGGGACCGGCTGTTGCAGTACGGACATCTCTTGGGCAGGGACCATCAGTTTTATAAAGTTGGAAATCCGACGCCGACCGGGTGAAGGGAGTCGGTTTTTGACGGGAACAACCAGCCGCTTATCGGAGCAAAACGCTCGTTGCAGGGCGGCCTGTCATTCCTTTCAGGTGGGGATCGTGGTTGGAAGATTTTTAGCATTTACTTCGCTCGCCAACCATAGTCAAATCACGCAAGTTTTTATAAAAGTGGTGCATCGGGTGCATCTTTGGAGGATCACCTCCGGTTTTCAGGAAAGAGGGAAGGTTTCTCCCCGCATGCCTGGAAAAGAGAGAAACAGCGTACAAATGGACTGGAAATTGATCACAGTGGTCCCGGAAAACCGGTTTGGCTTCGTTGCCTGGACCGATACGCACATGGTGGAGCCGGAATGGTTCGAGCGCACCATCACAAGTTTTGACCTCTGGATTGTCTCCGACGGTTATGGCAAGGTCCGGATGCGCGACGGGCGGATCTTTGAGATGAAGCGGGGAAGCATCTTCCATCTCCATCCCGGTCTCGTTCAGGGGGCGTGGCAGCAGCGGGGGCGGGAGAAGGTCTCCATGTTCTGGTTCCACCACGAACTCTGGAAAGGGGAGACGCGGCTGACGCGGGAGGAGATCCGCGAAATGCCGATCTGGTACGAGACGCTCAACCCGGCCTTTTACGAGACGGTTGCCCGAAAGTTGCTCGCCCTGTTGAACTTTCGACTTTCGTTCACCCCGCGCGAGACCGAACAGCGCCGGGCCGAAGCCTCCATCCTGCTACAGAGCCTGCTGATGGATCTCGAGCACCACGCCGCGCTCGACGGCGATCAGGAGCGCCTCTCGACCTCGCCTTACCGCCTGATGGTCCATCGCCTCGTCTCACGGGTTTATCAAAGCCCGGAGCTTTTCCACCGTCCGGCGGATCTGGCGCGGGAGGCCGGCTACAGCAAGAACCATCTGGCGCGCGTGTTCAGGCAGGTCCTGGGCAAGTCGCCGACGGAGGTCATTCTCGACGCCCGCATTCAGAAGGCGAAGGATCTGCTGAGCCTGGCGCACCTTTCCCTCAGCATGGGGAAGATCGCGGAACTCTGCGGCTACCAGAACGTTTTCTACTTTTCCAACCAGTTCAGGCAGCGTACGGGGCTTTCCCCGTCCGGGTTCAAGCGGGCCAACAAGGCTTCCGGCAATATCCCGAGTGACTGGCGGGCCCGTTCCCTTAAAACGGCCCTTTCATGAGCTGGAACGTCCCACGCCAGTTCATGCTTTCAGGGGCGGAACGGCTGCTGACTTCGATCTGGTAAAATCCGTGGGGAATCTTCGCGGTCGGGGCTTCGAGCCGGAAACGGCTTTCCGAAGGGACCGGCGTTTCCTGTTCGAAGACGATGTTTCCCGCAGGATCACGGATCTGTAAGCGGAACTTTCCGCCGCTATTTTGAGGAGTATTGAGGGTGACGTTCATCCCGATACACTGGTCGCTTTTGAAGTAGATCAACTCGTCCATTTCCACCTCCAGAGGATTGGGGGGGCGGAACGTATGGGCGAGCAAAGAGACGGTGGCTTGTTTCTGCTCGTCGATCAGTTCAACGATCAATTCATGGAGTTGACCGGCTTCGTCGATCGGGACTTCCAGCGGGATGTACAACTCTCCCTGGCGGATGGGGAGGTGTTCCCGGGCGGTCCGGCGCTCCGGGAGGGGGCCGGGTTCCCAGGTTCGGAGCGAGGTTTTGACGGTGTACGGCCCGCCCGCCGCCGGAGCCTTGAGCACCAGGTCCAACGAATTTCTCCCCACAAGGAGAGGGGGGAACATGGTGGCTGAAAGGTCGAAGGGATGACGGTAGGGAGAGGGTACAGCAAAGGTCGCTACCCCATGGCGTTCCCAATCCATGAAGCCGCGCTTGACCGGAGCCCAGGAGAGATAGACGCTTTCCTCCTTGATCGTCCGTGCGACATTCAGACGCCAGGGCATTGACGTGTCGGAAGAGGTCCGGTTCAAGGCTGCCAGCGGAATGGCAAACTCCGCGCTCCATTGGTGCGGCTCCCGGTGGACGGCGGCTTCCCAGGCACCGTTCCAGAAGGACGGGGTGTGGCTCTGTTGCCTCGGGTGCCATTGATCGTAGAGGGTGCCCATGGCGTTGACCGCCAGTTGGTAGGAACCGCTTTCGTCCGGCGAGAGGAAGATTTCCACCGAATCATCCGAACAGACGGCGGTGAGACCGCGCTGGGTAATGTTGGCGATGATCTCGTTTTCCGGTTGCCGACAGGTGACACCGATGAGCAGGGTCTCCCCCGAGACGGCCGCGCGGAAGCGGGTGGCATCGTCGCCCTCTTTCAGTTTGCCCTTGATGGCATGAAAGCCGTCGTGAACCGGGAGGGTTTCCCAGAACGCTTCGTCGAGTTTTCCGTCGAGCTGACAGGGAGCGTCGATGGAGGGAAGCTTCAGGCGGGGCGGCTGCGTCTCTTCTCCTGTCGCCTTCAGCGGCAGAAGAACAGCGGCAACGGCCAGGATGGATGGGCACAGAGCGGCTCGGATCAGGTGCATCGTCATGATCGGGTTCTACTGCTGAAGGTTAAGGATGTGTTCGACCATGGCCCAGCGGATTCTTTGAAGCGTATCGTCCCTGCCAAAAGCCCCGCCGACATCGCCGCCGGTATCGCGCGGGTCAAGATTGTAGCCGAGCAGTTCCCTCGGGTCGAACGGGATGCGCTGGCGCAGATCGTCGACAAACGCCTTGGCCGCCTTCAGGGCTTCGGCCTTGGCGGGGTTGCCTTCGGCTCCCGCCATCACTCGCTCCAGCGTGGCCATGTAGCGATGATCGGTGATTGCAGCGCGTGCGGCGTCGGATTGAACGCTTGGCAGCGGTCCGTCCGGAGTGGGGTAGGCAAGGCAGTAATGGGAAAGGCCACCGCCGCCGGCGTCGTCCCACGGATTGGTGACCTGGCTCCGGTAATGCCACTGGTAACGACCCTTGACACCGACGCGCCAGGTCCAGAGGCCAAGGTTGATCCGTCCGCCGCCGGAGTTGTAGATCCAGAGTTCCGTTCCGGTTTCCTTCAGGGCTTTGGGAACCCCCTCCGTAATGGGGTAGGCATAGTTGGGCATCAGGATATCGACCTGTGGGGCCATAACCTGTTCGCGGGGGCTGTTGACCGAGGCAATGGTGCGGATGTCGGGGAGATCCTTCAATGAAGCGGCCACTTTGGCTCCGAGGTCAGCCATGCTCTGCCCATGGTTGCTTAGCTCGTCGCTGATATGCCAGATGATCTCGGGCCAGTTCCGCGACCGGGCATGCTGGTTGAGATTGCGCGCCATGGAGCGGTAGGCATCATACCAGTGTTGGGTGAACGGCGGCTTGAGGGACGGGTCCAGCGTTGAAAGACGGCTGCCCCGGTCATTTTTGGCGCCATACCAGTGGAAGCCATAGAACGGCATCGGGCCAAAACCTGCCTCGGTATAGAGATCCATCCAGAGGTCGAGACGATTGCCGGGCTTGAGGTGGACTTCCCCATCCCGGTAGATCACCCCGTCCTGCAGGACATCGCCCAAGGCGGCGCTGTTGAGTCCCAGCGACTTCATGAAGGCCAGTTCACGGCGTTCATTGGTCTTGATCTGCTCAAGGATCGCGGGATCATCCAGAATCGGGCCGCGACCTTGTACATTCGCGCCTCGAAAGGCTGAATACGCCGGTTCGCTGAGGTCGTAAAAGAAACCTTGGAGGATCGGGAGCGGATCAAGCGTAAAGGGGAGGATGCGGACCTGGAGCGGCAGGGAAGCCAGCTCGCCCTGTGCATTGACGATCCGGACGACGCCGGTGTAGATGCCGGCGGGGGTGGCCTCGGGCACCCGGATGTCAATTCGCCACGTCCAGTTATAGCCTTTGACGACTGGAAGGTTGTTCCGTTTGTCAAAGGGAATCGCCGTAAGCTGGTAGCGATAATTGGGTTGCGGTCCCTTCGCATTGGTGTTGCGATAGAGATAACGGGCGACGCGGATGTCAAGCGTGTCGGCTGGCAACGTGCCCTGTTCGCCGGTCAGTTCGCCTGTCTTGATCTCCACCGGGTCAAGATCTTTGAGGGCATGAAGGGAAAAGAGGACCGACTCGTCCTGTCCCGGCGCGGCAAAGGTCTGGAGCTGGGCGATCCTCTCTTCCGGAGCCGGGATGGTCGTGGGGTGGATCGCCTTTTCGGCTCCCTGCCGATAGAGGACGAAGCCGCGCCTGATCTCGTCGGGCAACGGCTCAAAGCGCACTTCCGATTCAGAGAGGGGCGTTTCGGCAATGTGGGTGTCGCGGCGGCGGTCGGCGGCGACGGTGGCGATCGCCTGTTCCATGGAGACGGGCGACTCCACCGGTTGGAGCATCAGGGCGGAGACCGGCAGGTTGCGCCAGGCGATCAGGAGCTTTCCGTCGGTCACTTCAGCCACCGTTTGCTTGTCCTCGAACGCAGGCCGGATGAAGGTGTCGTAGTAATCCATTCCCGGCACCCAGAAGCTTGAATAGTCATGCAACCACTTCGCCCTGATCCATTCCGACGGCCGGGGGTCGAGTTTATGAAGGGTCTCGTTGTTGACGCTCAGGAACTGGTCAAAATAGAAACGTTTGACCCCTTTCCCTGCCGAACTTTCCCCGATGAGAAGCCAGACGGCATACCGGCCATTGGGAAGGTCGACCCGGAACCGCGCTTTGGTCGCCGTGATGAAGTCGCGGCTCAAGCCATCGGGCCTCAGGTTGTCGAAAGCCTTCAGCGCCATGCTTCCGGCAAAGCCCCACCCCTTTTCCCTGGTGTAGCCATCCTTGGGTGATACGGGAACAAAGCCGTTCCACGGCAGGGCGCGTTCCGTACCGAAATTAAAACGCCGGCTTCTCTCCGGAGAGGCTTCGGGCGGAGGGGAAGCTGTCTGCTGCGTTGCTTCGCCGTCGAGTCTTGCCTTGGCGATGGTAAGGGGGGCAACGCGCAGGTCGGTGATCCTGACCGAATACGGCACCGTGCTGCCATTGCGGATCGTGACCGATGCCGTGGTGGCTTGCGGAGGGGCGGTGATGACGGCTTCGGCGCGTTTCCAGCCATCGGTGCCCGTTTCCCTGGTGCTGAAGATCGCCTCTCCCTTGAGGCGCTTGCCTTCGCTATTGTGGGAAATAAAGTGACTCAGCAGGGTCCGGCGATAACGTGGGTGCGCCCGGGCCTTCTCCAGCGCATACCGGAAAGAGACGGTATAGGCCTGCCCGCCGGTGACCGCAAAGCTTTGGCTTCTGAACACCGGTCCGTTGCCGTCGTCGCTCACATCGAAGGCGATGGCGTTTTCGGATTCACCTTTGAGAAGTCTGAGGCCGTCCAGTCGCGCCACTCCCGTGGGTATCCCCTTCGGCCCGATCTCCTTGAAGTTTCCGTTTGCAATGAGATTGGCGGCATCTTCCGTGAGGGAGGGGTGAACCGGACCGCTCGCATCAGCCGCAGTGATCCTGAAGCGGAACCGGCGGATCTCTCCGATTCCCTGCGGCGAGGGGCTTGGGGGCACCTGCCAGATGATCTGGTCGCCCTTCGTGGTTGAATGGAGACGGCTCGGGATGACTGCCCCGGCGTCAGTTCCGCTCTGGTCCTCCGGCCAGACGGTAACGGTTAGTCTGGAGGGATCGTCCGGCAGGTTGATCCATGCGACCGCAACGCTATTCTGAAGCTGTATCGGGGCTTCGATCCAACCGGTGAGTTCCTTCGCCAGGGCTGAGGTGCGAGCCAGGCAGGTGATCGCCAGCAGGAACAACAGGAGCGTCGTAACGGTGATCTTCCCTTTCTTGAAAAGTCGGCTGGTTATGGGGTTGGAAGCGTTGGTTTTCATGAATCGTCCATGTTTAGTGTTTGCTTTCTTTTTCAACCATGGTGTCATGATGCAAAGTTTTATAAAAACACTCTGTTTCAGGTGGACAAAGAACGGTTACTTTTCGTCGGAGTGCGGCTCCGGAGCCAAGGTTCCCTTTTCCCAGCGGGGGCCGTTCTGGATTTCGATGGGAAAACTTTCCCTTGCGATCGTTTCCGGAATGGGGCGACGGCTTTTCAGCATCACCTCAAGATGGTAGCGCCCCGGCGGCACTCCCCGGAGCCGGATCTCATGGCGGCCGGAGAAGGTTTTGACGGTTTTGCCTCCGGGCGTTTTCAGGGTGGCGGTGATGGAGGTTTCCTCCGGCTCCCATCGGTCGAGACGGGCGAGTTCAGGCGCGAGCGGGTGCAGCAGTTCGTAGCCGAGGCCGTCGATGGTGATCCGAAGGCGGTCGCCAAGGTGGTAAAGAGAGGAGTTGAGCTTCACCGTGACGGGAATTTCCTCCGGTGGCGATTGCAGATGGAACGCGTAGACCTGCCCCGGTTGCTTCATTTTTTTGAGGTTCATGCGGAGGGTATCGCCCGGCGTGCGCAAAAGGTCGCCCGCATGATCGGCAACTCTCCCTTCGACCCAGACATCGATCGGCGCTCCCGTTGTATTTTCGAAATAGCAGTTGATGGCGCCGGATCGTGAAAGGAACGGGTTGTGAAACGGGACAGTGAAATTACCGGCCAGCCCGGCGCTGCGAAACATGGCTACCAGCCGCCGCCCTTTGAGGCGGGAATCCGGAGTGTATGCATCCGCCTTCCAGCGGAACGAACGGTTGACTTCAATGCCTCCGCCGGGAAGTGCGGTGACGCTTTCCTTGCCGGACGACAGCGCCTCCGGATCGTGCAACCCCGGGTCATGCATCAGTTCGATCCACCAGGCACGGACCGCAGCGTTCGGGCGGGGTTGAGCGGCTTCCGGCGTGCCGTTCGCATAGGTCAGGGTATAGCGATCCACGCCGGGGCGTTTCCGGAATGAAAGCCAGCCGGGATGGGTAAACGCGGCTTCTGCCGCAGGGGCGCTCCGTTTGGAGTGAATCCCGTTGGGTCTCGGCACAAACCGGCCGTTGAAGTAGTGGGGTTGCGCCCCCTCAGGGGAGGTCCAGCGGAGATCGAACGAAAACGGCACTTCCGCGCCGTCGGCCCCGGTGAGCCGGAAAGTGGCGCTGTCGGCCTGCAAACGACGCGCGTCGATGAAGAAGACCTGCGTCTCTTCCTTTCCTGTCACCAGTTCCAGCGCGGCGGCCTCTGATGTAACACAACAAAGCGCCTGGAGCGCGAGGGCTAAAGCCAGTCTTTTCACCGTGGGCTCCATGGCGAGGCGATGCGTTCCAGTTTGAACCGGAGGCTCTCCCCTTTATAGCGGCAGTCGATGCTGTCGGCCTGTTCATCGTGGAGGTCGATGGAAAAACGCCTTCCGGAGAGAGGCACCTTTTTCACGGTGCTCCCGGAGGGCGAGTGCAACACCACTTCGAGCGGCTCGGAAGGCTCTTCGCGAAGGCTTCCGTGGATTCGGATCGGGTCGTCCTTAAACAGAAGCACCGACGCCGGGACAGCGTAAAGCAGCGGGTGCGGGGTAAACTTGCGCACGAAATGCAGAACCTCGCGCGTGCCGTCGTTGAGCAGCAGCCGGTGCTCGGTGGGTTCGTCTGTGGTATGGACCGTGGCTTCCGTCAGCTTGCGGATCTCTCCAGCGGGCAGTTCCATGGCAATTTTGCGGCCATTGAACGTCCCGGTCAGCGAAAGATCGCGCCCGGAAGTGTTCTTCAAGGCAAACGTATAGCTTTGCTTCCCCGCTGCTTCGGAGCCTTCCCACGAATCGAGAGCCACGGGGTAGCTTCCGCTCAGGGTGAAACGCTTCCACGTCTGCGGCTGGTGGTATTGCCCCCAGGTGATGCGGTTGTCCTTATTATAGCGAACGTGGGTGCCAATGGCGAGGGCGATCTCTCCCGACGGGTTGTTCCCGAGGTTGAGGGAGGCGAGGGGGATCGCCACTTCGATCTCATAAAAGTCTGCGCCGTAACGTCCTTTGGCCACGGCATCCGAATCCCACCGGACGGAAGAGCGCCGGTATTCGTCCCGCCAATGGTCGTAGATGGCTCCGTTGACGTTGGCGACGACCTGGTAATAGCTCTTCCCGCGACCTTCGACATCGAGAAAGATCTCAATGCAGTCGTCGCGGAAAACCGGATCGTCATGGCCGTTCAACGCATTGGCCTTGTGAGCAAGTGCGCCGTGTTCGGACCGGAGGACAACATGGAAATTCGCCTCGTCGCGCCAGATCCTTGCCTCGCAACGGCGTTCGGTGACGCCACCGGTGAACTCCGTGGAAACGAGCGCACTCTCCCGGCCAAAGGGAATTTCGACCGGCGCCGCCGCCATTGAAATGGTTTGCGTCGCGAAGAGAAGGGTAAGCAGAAAGAAAATTCTCATCGGTTGGCCTCCTGCAGGTTTGTGATCAGGGTAGCGATCTTCCAGCGGAAGCGTTCGATGGAAAAATTATTCCACTCGTCCATGGAGACCTCGGCGGTCCCTTCGATGCCGTCAAAGGTCGCGGTGTGATATTTGCGCTGGTCGACATGAATGCGGTCCTTCATCTCCGCGAGGAACTGCTCCGCCGCCGCGTAGGCCGGGGTGCCGGAAGCGGCTTCCTTGAGGGTTTGCTCAAGGGTATAGAGGTAAAGGTAGTCATCCCGGCCATCGCGGTAGTTCAGGAATTGCAGGGAAGGGCGCTGCCCGTGCGTCTTCGGGTCGGGATAGACCAGCGAAGTATTGTAGTTCCATGGAAGGAGGCAATACGGCAGCATATAGTTGGCATACGAGATGGAAGTCTCCTGATAACGCCCCTCGCCTCCGGTCCGCCAGAACCAGAAACCGGCCTGGAAGCGGGAGTCGCCGCTGTTGTGGGAGCCGAACTTGTGGCCATACTGCCTGATGGTGGCCAGCAGGCTTTCGTCGATCGGCGTTGCCGGGTTGGCCCAGATATGTTCATAGACCGGCGGGGTCATCTTGTAGGCGAGCGGGCCGTTGATCGTGACATAGCTGGTCGCTCCGGCGCGTTTGACGGCTTCGCCAACGCGGATCATGTATTTGACATGTTCGATGCCGCGGTTGTCGATCTCGCCTTCGTAATACCAATAAATCTCGGGGTAGCCGCGCTTCTTGCACATCTGGTCGATCTGGCGGGTCAGGTCTTCAATATCCTTGAGAACAAGGTCCGGGTTTTCGGGCGTCTCGCGGATATTGATCCTCAAGCCACAGTTCGCGAACAAGGCAAACGGCCGCAGTTCAATATAGCGACACTCGGGATCTTTGCGAAACCGGTCGATCCACCAGTCGAAGTTGGCCTGTTGCTCCGGCGTCTGGGTAAAGCGCCGCTGCCCGGGAGCGCCGTCAATCTTGCCTAGCGGAAAAATGGAAGGAATCTTCCATCCCCACGGATTGAACTGGTTGGTGTTGAACCGGTACTTATAGGGAAACTCGCTCTGCCTGCGCATGACTTCGCGCATCTCGTCCGGTTCCCGCTTTGCACCCCACCAGTCGGCCCAATGGCTATACCCCATGGTGAAGTTGTAGGTGGCCGCTCCCTTGTAGATCAGGGCGAAAGGCAATACTTTAAGTTGAAGGCGGGCGGTGCCGATCACTTTCTTTCCCGAAAGAATCGTCAGCGGGGCAAAGTAGTCGCCCGCTTGTGCCGAAGGGGGAACGCGAAAGTCGAGCGTGAACATTCGCGGGGTGCCGGTCTCTCCATGTTGCGGCTTCATTTCCTGCAAGACGTAGGAGAGCGGGTCGAGCTGTCGCATGGAGCGGATGATGCCCTTGGTTTCCCGGCTTCCCTGTTCCTTGTAGCGCTCCCGCCAGAGATCGGCGTTGGCGGCTGTTTCCAGCTTTCCTCCCTCTCCGACAAAATCGCCAACCTCGACCGTGAGGTCCGGAAGATCGTGCAGCGGCAGGATGCCGAAACGAAAAATTTCCTGTTCGTCCCTGGCGGCGAAGACGCGGACGGTGTCGGTCACTTCTTCACCGGAAGGGCGGCTCCACGGGTGAACCTTGTCTTCGCTGTATTTCTGGAAAAGGAGATAGCCACGTTTCCGGACTTCGGGCGAGAGTTCCGGCATCGGTTCATCGGCAGGCGGTTGCCACGGGTAGCGTTCCGCAAACTGCTTCCGCCGTTCTTCTTCGATCTTTTTCGCGGTGGCGGCGGCCTCTTCCGGGGTCCGGTTGACGGTGATCGCGGTCAGCAGGATATTCTTGAGCTTCAGGTTGATCTTTCCATCGACCGGTTTCACCGTAAAGGTTTTCTTCGTCAGGATCGGCTCGACGATTCGTTCCCAGATGCCGTCGTTTTTGCTGAACACATACTCTTCGAGCCTGCACCATTCGTCGTAGGCGCTTTGCGGGTTGAGTTCCTGCTGGTGGACGACTTGACCATTCGCCTCCAGCCGGATCTCTTTCTCCTGCCAGAACCGTCGCCAACCGGAGTTCCAGTCGCCAATCCAGACCGTCACCGTCGCCTCCGACCAGGAGCATGGCAGTTCCAGCGTGGCATCCTGACACCAGAGGTGATGTTCCAGAAGCACGTCCGCCGGGAGGCTTCCGGGGCGACTTTCGGAAGGGGTATAGATCCAACTGTTTGCGATTTTGCTTTTCGGTGCAAACTCCGGCGCGTCCGGGGTGGCATAGCGAAAGTCGAGGAACTTTTGCGTTTCCGGGCGGCTGGTCTCGTTCCCGAACATCAGTTTCAGTTCCTCGGCATTTAACGGGGAGGCCAGTAAAAGGCATAGGGCGATGGTTTTGAACTTCATGCTGTTTAAGAGGCTGTGAAAAAGGTCATTCAACGGCCATGGAGGGCGGGCCTCCGCTTCCGGCTAAGGGTTTGAGGTTGCCGCGCAAATGACCGCGATCAGCGCCGGGGCAAGATCATGTCGATACGAATCTGATAGGCTGTGGTTCCGGCGCGGGCCGGGTCAGCCTCCACCGTTTCCACGTGCCCGTCGACGAAGAGTGCAGGGAACGGGCCCTTGTATTCAGTTTGGTGGGGGGAGTCGATAAAGGGTGACCGGGTCGCGGAGGCGCTGAAAGCCGGATGGTAGGTTTTCAGGTAATGAGCGGGGATCAGGAATAGCTTGCGGGCCGGGCGGACGATCTCGTTGTAACGGAAAACCCCAATGGTTTCCATATCCAGGTCCGAGCGTTCGCCCATGTACATATTTTTCGCGTAAGAGTCCCACAGGCTGGGCTCCGGACGTTCGTCGTATTTGCTGATGAAAAGACGGTAGGTCGGATCTCCGGGGCGGACCTTTCCCCAATCTTCAATCCTTGGAATCAGCCCGAGGTAGTGTGCCAGAATCCGCTTGTTGGTGGGATTGGGCGGCAACACCTGGTTATGGTCGGCAAGGTAGCCGTGGAGGGCTCCGCCGATCATGCGGAAATTGGCGGTTTCTCCCGCGATTTTTCTGCTTGCCAGCGCCTTCCCTGCCGCTCCCATGAAAAAGGCTGCCAGCACGCCGACGACGACCAGAGCCACCAGCAGTTCGATCCAGGTAAAACCGTGCCGACCTGAAAGCGATCGGGGCCTCGCGGGAAGGGGGGACTTCATGATACGCTTGGGAGGATGGATCGAAGACGGTGGCAGGATGCCAGCTTTTCGTCAAGCGGCAAGACGGTTGGCATGAAGCGGGGAAGATCAGACAACGGCGGTACGGTTTGTTCTCTTTCTATAAATCCCCCAACCGGTCATTGCGGTAAGGCCGATCAACAGGAGCGCGGTTTCGCCCGGTTCCGGAATGGCCTGCACCTCAAGGGAGATGGTGTTGTTGCTCCAGGATAGGGTAGCTGTATGGTTTTCAAACCCCGCACCGAGCTGGAGCCGCCCGTAAAGTTCCTCCAGTTCCGTATCCGAAATGCTCTGGAAGGTGAAAAGCGTGAATTCGCCCGCTTGAACGTCGAGGATGTTGATCCCGATGCCACCGGAGAAAATCTGCAACCCGTCGGCATGATAGCCGCTGAATTGGATCTGGTCGCTTTCATTGGCTGCACCAAGGCGGAAGGTGAAAAAGGAGCCTTCCTGCATGTCGAGGATCGTGGTGCCGGGATTTCCGGAGCCATTCAGATTAAGAACGGTAAACCCGGCGGCCAGATGAGCGGAGGGGGCGATGCTGCCTCCGGCGGATACGGTAAGGCCATGACCCGCACCGGGCGCAATCCGCCCCGAACCGGCAAGGACGCCGGTGCCTTCGATTTCCACTGACCCCGTGCCGAGTCCGCTGCCGGAGGTGTTGGTGACCGCCAGGACGCCTTCGCTGATGGTGGTGGGCCCGGAATAGTCGTGCCCGCTGCTTCGGGAAAGAATCTGGGTTCCTGAACCTGTTTTCAGGAGGGTCAATGTGGCGGGTTGCGAGGCATTGTTATGATCAGCAAGCCTTCCCGAAAAGGTTTCCGGGGTGGTGTTGGTGTTATTGAGATGAAGCGTGCCTGCGGTGCCGTTATGCGTACCGCTTTCCGATACAAAGACGATGCCGTTTCCTGAAAGGGAGGCGACCTCCACGACGCCATTGCTGTTCCCGTCGGCTCCGAGGATGAGTCTTCCGGAGTTCACCAGGTGCCCGAGATGGACATGGTTCCCCTCCGCGGCCCGGTTTTTCACCCCCCGGTTGTAAAGGCGCGCACTAGAGGCAATCGTGGTCGTGCCTGTGACATTGAAGGCATTGAGACTGCCCACGCTGCCGGCGGAAGTTCCATACGCGATATTGAAATAACCTTCTTCGATGTTCAGGTTGCCGATCTCCAGGCTCAGGGACTGCTCGACACCGTCGAGCTTTCCGTTGGCCGCGTAAACTGTATAACTCCCCTTTTTCGTCAGGGTATCGATCTTGAGTGTCCGGGTGCCGGTGGCATAGATGAATTGAGCTACGGGATTCGACCCGCTTGTTTCCGCGGTGTATTCCAGCAGTTTGATATGGATGTCGTCGACATCCACACGGAGGGTATATCGGCTGTCGAAGTTCTGGAAGATCCTGATCGAGTCTGTCTGGGAGGTTGGCACATCGCCTTCGCCGCTTACTAGTGTCCAATTGGCGGAATTGTTCCAGTCAACATTCTGGTCGGAGAAATTCGAGGCGAACTCATTGCCCTGTGAAAAACCAAGGCAGGGAAAAAGCAAGGTGCAGGCGAGGCTTCCGCTGACCAGCTTCGGAAGTTTTGGGAAGGGAAAAATTTTCATGGCGGGGGCGTGCTTGGATGCTTCGGTGATGCTTCGGTTCCGGGTGATGGGGTATCAATATCTTTTTAAGGCTTCCCTCCCGGAGGAACCATGGCCTAACGAAACAAAATTTTATAAAAAGACAACTTGCGGCCCTTTGAAGCAATTTGTAGGTTGGTCTGGGGTTTGGGGGGTTGCATTCTCTAACCCCGATGTCCCAGCAGAAAAGAATTTTTAACCCTATGGATTGGCAGGCGATCAAAGTGGTTCCGAAAGCGAACAGCAGCGGTTTTATCACCTGGACCGAAACCCACCGGATCAAGCAGGAGTGGTTTGAGGAGAAGATCAAGAACTTTGATTTCTGGCTGGTTTCCGGCGGGTTTGGAGAGGTTCGCCTGAAAGATGGGCGGGTCTTTGAAATGAAACGGGGGAGTCTCTATCATCTCTATCCCGATCTGGTGGAGGAGGCGTGGCAGCAGCCGGACAGGGAGAGGGTGTCGATGTTCTGGTTTCACCATGAACTGTGGAAAAGCGGGAAGAAGATGACGGTTGCCGAACTGGGGGACATGCCGATTTATCATCAGACGGCGGATATCGGGTTTTATGAAATGATGGCGCACAAGCTCCTCGCGCTGCTGAATTTTTCCCTGACCTTTACGCTGGAGGAGTTTGAAAAGCGTCGGGCGGAGGCCGCCATCCTGCTTCAGGGGTTGCTGATGGATTTCGAGCATCACGCCGGTCTGGACGGGGCGTACAGCCGGGAGATTTTACCGGCTCAACATCTGATGGTCCGCCGTCTTGCGCTGAAGGTTGCCGAGAGCCCGGAACGGTTCCGCAGCGCGGAGGATCTGGCCAGGGCGGCCGGTTACCACAAGGTTCATCTGGCGCGGCTTTTCCGGGAGGCCCTGAACGAAACGCCGACGGAGGTCATCATCAACGCCCGGGTTCGCAAGGCGAAGAAACTCCTGAGCCTGGCGCGGGTTCCCTTGAGCATGGCCGAGATTGCGGAAATGTGCGGCTACCAGAATGTTTTCTATTTTTCCAACCAGTTCAAGCAACGTACCGGTTATTCGCCGTCCGAGTTCAAGCAGGTGAACGAGGCTTCCGGCAATATTCCCTGCAACTGGGGACGGTGACGGTTTTGAGGCGATGCCGTTTGTTTCCCGGCCGTTCATGGCGCTTTTGTGCCGGGAGGGTAGGCAAAAAGCGCCGGGTAATCAGCGTTTCCCCGACCGCCGCAGGGTCGGGCAAGGTCCGAAACCTGGGTTATCATGAAATGTCTGAGGGTAGTTCCGGCAATGGCCGTGTTGCTGGCGGGGGTGTTGAGCGTTCCCGCCGATGCTGCACGGGGGGCAAGAGGAAGCGGGGGAGGCGGCTGGCACGGCGGCCGGGCATCGGTTTCGGGAGGAAACTTTTCCACTTCACCGGCGGGAGGCTGGGGGACCGCGAGGGTCTCGCGCGGCGGGTCGATGGTCCGCGTCGGTGGATCGCGTTATCTCGCCCCGCCTCGCGCGACGCAGACGTGGAGCGCCCGACGCGCCGCCGCCTGGCCCGCTCCGGTCGCGGAACGTCGGGTGGAAGGGGTGCGGACCAACTGGCCGCGCTACCGGCACGGCGCGCGGCGGATCGCGGACAACCGGTGGAACCATGGTCGCCGGGTGCGCATCTCCGGTCACCGGGTCGGCTCGCCACGGGTTGCTTATTACGGGGGAGGGTATGTCGGCTATCCGTACGCCTACTATGAAACCGGGCAGCCGTACGTTTCCGACTACGACTATCGCGGTTTCGGCTATGCCGGTTACGGAGACGCCTACAGCTACGTCTACGACGCCGAAGCAGTCGCCGAACCGGTCGCCGAAGGACCGGTCATGAACTGTATCGTGGCCGAGCCGGAAGCCGTCGCAGGATCGGGCGCGATCATTGCAGTACAGATCGCCCTGCGCGATCGCGGCTTCTACAAGGGCGAGGTCGACGGCATCTCCGGACCGCAGACCCGCAGCGCGGTGCGCGAGTTCAAGCAATGCGCCGGATTGCCGGTCAACAGCCGGCTCGACGGGAGTCTGCTCAATGCGTTGAACCTGTAATAAAGGGAGGTTGCTTCAAACGACCCGGAACCGGGGGGCCTTTTTCTTAGGGTCCGGTTCCGGGTCAAATCGTTGGTCGGATAAATAACCATGTTTATTTTGAATTAAAACATTGTCATTGAAATTGGCGTTTTCTAACATCGGTTCATGATTTCACCCGCCACATCGCTCCCTGCGGAGCCGTCCGCCTCTCTTCAGACCGAGGGGCTTTTTACTTCACCCTCCTCCGGAGTGGAAATCCGGGCCATCCCGTTACCGGCACCCGGTCCGGACGAGGTGCGCATCCGGACGGCGTGGAGTTACATCAGCGCCGGGACGGAACTCAACGCCGTCAACGGCTGCCTCGCTGGGAAGGCCGACTTTGCCGCTCCCCGCCGGCTTGGTTACAGCCTCGCCGGGGTGGTGGAGGAGGTCGGGAGCCGTGTGGAAGGGATCGCTGTCGGGAGCCGGGTGGCGGCGATCGGCGAAGGGGCCTATCATGGGCGGGAGGCGATCGTGGCGAAAAACCTCGTTTGCCCGGTTCCTGACGGGGTCCCTCTGCGCGAGGCGTGTTGCATGGCGATGTTCTGTTTCGCGCTGGAAGGGTTTCGCAAGGCAGCCATCGAGTTTGGCGAGAACGTCGTCGTGCTCGGCGGAGGGCTGATGGGGCAACTGGTCGGCCGCTTCTGTGTCGGCGCGGGGGCTACGACGTTTCTGGTCGACGGCAACGCGCACCGGCTGGCGTTCGCCCATCCTTTGCTGCGCCCGCTGGCGGCGGGGGAGGGGTGCTGGGAGGAGGTCGCCGCCGGGACCGCTCCCCACCGGCTCGATGCCGCGTTTGTCTGTTTCGGGGGCGATGCGACGCAGCCGGTCCGCGCCGCCATTGCCGCAATGCAGACGGGGCCTGACAACGTGGCGCAGGGGCGCATCGTTTTCTGCGGCGGGGCGGAGGTGACGCTGCGGATGGCCTCGGCGAGCGGCAACGTCCGGTTTCTGAGTTCGGCCAAGGCGGGACCCGGCTACCGTGATGCCGCCTTTGAACACGGCGCGGATTACACGCGCGGGTATGTCAAATGGACCGTGCGCCGGAACATGGAGGCGCTGCTGGCGGCGCTGGAGCGGTCCATCTTGACGGCGGCCGACCTCATCACGCATGAGTTTCCCTTTGAAGAAGCGGAGCGGGCCTATCAGCTTCTCCGGCAGTCGAACCCCGAAGCCATGGCCGTGGTCCTGAAATATGAATAAGGGTCTGTTCAGGAATTTGCCGAAAGCGGCTGAAAGCCGCCTTTTGGCTCAAAAGTCGGTTTCTTCGGGCGTCCGAATCTCGATTCGGCCTTCCTCAGAAGCCCGATTTTGATCTCAAAATGCATCTTTTCATCCATCTTTCTCAATTCATGAACAGACCCAAGCCCGTGTTCGGCTTTTTTGGCCTGGAAACGACGCACCCGGAAACGTGGGTGCCGCCATTGCGGGAGCGCGGGCTGCCGATGGTCGCCTACGACGAGGGGGAGGTGACCACCCCGGCGTACCAGCGTCATTTCTGCGAACGTTATGGCGTCGCGCTCTGCGGCTCGAAGGAGGAATTTTTCGAGCGGGCCGACGTGGTGGCGATCATGTCGGCGAATTTCGACCGCCACGTCCCGGTGGCGCGGGAGGCGCTGGCGCTCGGGAAGACGGTGTTTCTCGACAAACCGGTTGCCGCCGGGGATGCCGATCTGGCCGAAATCCTCACCTGGAGCGGGAGGAAGGTCGTTCTCGGGTCGAGCAACCGGCTTGATCCGCGTCTGCTGGCGTGGCGCGCTTCTTCCGGTCGGGTCCGCTCGCTCTGTTCGAGCGTCGGGAGCGACGAGCCGTTTTCGTATGCGATTCACGCGGTCGAAATGGGGCAGACGGTGCTTGGGCCGGGGGCACGCGCGGTCCGTTGCGTTCATGAAACGCCGCCGGTCACCTTTCAGGTCCGGCACGATTCGGGGGCATGCTGGTTCATCGAAATTATGAACCCGAGCCGGATCTTTCACGTTGCCCTCCAGTCCGACACCGCTCGGGAAACGCTGGTGATACCCGGAGGAACGTTTCACGGGGCGATGATCGACGAAGTGTTGCGCGTGAACGCGGGCGAGGCCCCGTTGATCTCCCCTGCCGAAGCGGTGGAGGCGGTGCGCATCCTGCGGGCGGGGCATGCTTCGCGGCAGCAGGGGGGCGCATGGGTGGATCTTGACGGACCGCTGGCCGGTTTTTCGGGTTGCGAATACGCCACCCAATACCGTAAGAGGCACGAGACACGCCTGACCACACCGGGAGAAGGATGAGCGCCACCGAACCATTATTTGAACAAACCGCAGGGCGGCTGATGAAGCTTTTGCCCGCGCAATACCGCGCCGGCGACCGGCTGCCGCGTGAACTTGACCTCTGCCGGCAACTCGGGGTGAGCCTGATGACGCTGCGCGAGGCGCTGGCGATCCTTTACCATGAAGGAATCGTGGAACGGAAACGGGGCAGCGGCACCTATTACGTCGGCAAACGCCGCAAGCGGCACGTGGCGGTGCTGGTCCCGTGGCAAAAGCATGGGCGGCACGGTCTTTCGCCCGGGCTTCGGGAAGGGGTGGCTCATCTGCTGGAGGGGCTTCGGGAAGACGGGGTGCCGCACCGGGTCTATATCGGCAGGCAGTTGGAGCGCGAAAACGTCTTCACCTATGGCTACCCGGAACTTGGCGGGGCGGCGGCGCGGGGAGAGGTCCTGGCGGCGCTCAATCCGTGCGGCCGGGTGGATGAAACCGACCTGGCCGGGTTGAAGGCGTCGGGCGTTCCCCTCTGCGGCTGTTCCTCGCGGGCGGACGCACGGGTGACGCATCAGGTCCCGGAGGGGATTCGCACGGCGATTGCGTGGCTCGCCGCCCGGGGGAGGAGACGGGTGGCGTACATGGATGTCCTCGCCAGGAGCGGCGGGGATGCCGGAAGTTCCTCCGAACGGTTCGCCGCCTTCTGCGAGGGGCTCTACGAAGCGCGGCTTCCGATCGTGCGGGAGTGGATCCTGCGCGATTTTCACCCCGGCCGGAGCGGGGCGGGGTGGAGCAACCTGCGGGAGATCTGGAGCGCCCGCCCGGAGAAGCCCGATGCGCTGATCTGTTGCGACGAGACATTCCTGCCGGAGGTGGTGACGGCGCTCGGGGAACTCGGCATCGAAACACCGGGCCAGCTTTCCATCGTCAGCCACGCCACCGCCGGGTACCTCCCCGACCCGGCGCGGGTGAGCGCCATCATCGAAACCGACCCGCAGGCCTACGCCGCCGTGTTGCGGGAACAGGCCGCCAGCCTTGTTGCCGGAACGCCGCTGGCAACGGAGATCCGTCGGTTGCCGGCCCGGTGGGTGGTGATGGAGGGGAAAGCAGCGGAGGCATCCGGTGTTCCCGGCGTTGTAGCCCATTAAGGATTGCCGGCCTTCCCTATCCCCGGGAAGATGGAGGCTCGCCAGCCTTCGTCTTTGGCGGCGCACCTCTTTTTGCCATGAAAATCCCCAACATCCTTCAGATCACCACGCATGACACCGGCAGGCACTTCGGGTGTTACGGCCACCCCACGCTCCATACACCGGCGGTCGATGCGCTGGCGGCGGACGGGGTGCGGTTGACGAACCTCTTTTGCACGGCCCCGATCTGCTCTCCCGCGCGGTGTTCGCTCCTGACCGGGCTTCACCCGCAGCAGCACGGGGTAATGGATCTGGTTGGCCCGCGCGGATGGGCGCTTTACGACCCTTCGCGGCACCTTGCCGCCCGGCTGCGGGCGGAGGCCGGTTTCGCCACGGCGTTGATCGGCACGCATCACGAGATCGTCAGGGGAAAAGAGGCGGAACTCGGGTTCGACGAAATCCGGCCCGGCACCGCAAAAGGAAGAGGGCGACCATCGGCTCCCGAACTGGCGGCGGAAGTCCGTGCGTGGTTTCAGGAGCGGGCGGCGGAGGGAAACCGGCGTCCGTTTTACCTTCAGGTGGGATTGATCGAGACCCACACCCCGTTTGACTTCGGCGGCGCACAACCGGACGTAAGCCGGGGAGTGGAGCTTCCCGCCTACCTTGCGGACGACGAAGGGAACCGCCGCCGGATGGCCGCCTTTCAGGGTGCCGTACGCCAGGCCGACGCGGGGATCGGCGCGATGCTCGAAGCGTTGCGCGAAAGCGGTCTGGAAGAGGAGACGCTCGTCGTCGTCACCACCGACCACGGCATCGAAATGCCCCGCGCCAAGTGGGAACTGCACGACCCGGGGCTGGAGGTGGCGATGGTGGTCCGCTGCCCTGCGCTCGGATTGACCGGCGGCCGGACGGTCGGGGCGCTCCTGAGCGGGGTCGATTACCTGCCGACGCTGATGGAACTGATCAGCCGCGATCCCGGGCCGGTGGCGGGCAGGAGCTTTGCCGGGTTGCTGAAAGGGGAGTCGCAGGAGGAGATCCGCGACGCGGTTTTCGCGTCATTCAACCAGCGGGGCAACGCGCGCGCGGTCCGCACCCGCCGTCACAAGCTGATCCGCTTTTTCAACGATTACGGCATCTATCCGCGCCCGGTGGCTTCAGACGGGCTGCTTGTCAAAAGCGTCTCCAGTCCGGTGTTGCTCTTCGACCTGGAGGGCGATCCGCACGAGTTTTGCGACCTCTCGGCCAACGCCGCTTACCAGCCGGTCCGCGAGGAACTCGAAACGCGCCTCTGGCAATGGATGGAGGAGGTCGGCGATCCGTTGTTGCGCGGGCCGTGGGAGACGCCGACCTATCGCCGCGCCATGGCCGATTACCAGGCGTGGAGCAGCCGGGGGTCAGTCAACAAATCTTGACAAATTGTCAAGATTTGTTGACTGACCCCCTCGTTTTGGCGTGAAAGTTGATAAAAAAGCGTGCCAATCCCGGGGAAGCGGTTCATCATGTCGTTTTAATGCCATTTTGTAAACTGGGTCTTCGACCCGCTATTGTTACGGCCCTTCAGGAGACGGGCTATTCGCAACCGACACCCATTCAGGCGGCTGCCATTCCCATAATTCTTTCCGGACGCGATCTCATCGGGATCGCCCAGACCGGCACCGGCAAGACCGCCGCCTTTGTTTTGCCGATCCTCTCCCGGCTGGCACCGCAGGAGAACGTCCCGCCTCCGCCCCCTCCGCGCCACCCCGGCACCCGGGCGTTGATCATCGCCCCGACGCGCGAACTGGTCGTCCAGATCGAAGAAAACGCCCGCATCTACGCCGCGCACCTTCCGCTTAGAATCGCGACGGTCTTCGGCGGCGTCGGCGAACGCCCGCAGATCGAGGCGCTCCGGACCGGGGCCGATCTCGTCATCGCCACCCCGGGGCGGCTGCTCGACCTGATGCAGCGCGGCTACGGCTCGTTCGGAAAGCTGGAATTTCTCGTTTTCGATGAGGCGGACCGGATGCTCGACATGGGTTTTATCCCGGCGATCCGGCGCATCGCCAAGGCGCTTCCGAAAAAGCGCCGGACGCTCCTCTTTTCCGCGACGTTTCCGACCGAGATTGAGAAACTTTCGCAGGAATTTCTCATCGAACCCGAAAAGGTGCAGATCGGCCGCCGTTCCAACCCGGCGGAGACCGTCCGCCAATGGATCTACGAGGTGCCGCACCATCTCAAGTCGCCGCTGCTGCTCCACCTGATGAAGGAGGAAGCGCTCGACAAGGTGGTCGTCTTTACCCGGACCAAGTACGGGGCCGACCGGGTCGCCCGCCTGCTGGAACGCAACGGGATCAAGGCCGCGACGCTCCATTCGAACCGTTCGCAGAACCAGCGCCTGAGAGCGCTCAACGATTTCCGCGCCGGGGCTGCCCGCGTGCTGGTCGCCACCGATATCGCCGCGCGCGGCATGGATGTCGACGGCATCTCCCACGTGGTCAATTACGACTTCCCGATGCACTCGGAGGATTACGTTCACCGGATCGGGCGGACGGGGCGCGCGCAGGCCGCCGGCGACGCGATCAGCTTTGTTTCCACGGACGACCGCGGGCCGCTCCGCCAACTGGAGCGTTTCATCGGCAAGAGCCTGGCGCGCCGGAAGGCCGACGGGTTTGACTACACGGTCGCCGCGCCGCCGCCACGGCCCGACTCGGGACCGCGCGGGGGACGCAACCAGCGCAACCCCTCCGGCGGGGGCGGCGGGGGAGGCGAAGGCCGCTCCGGGCGCAGCGAGAGCGTCGCGGGCCGCAACTTCCCCTCCGGTGGAAGGCGCAACGGCAGGCGGTTCGCTCCCGCCAAGGCCGGTACGTGGCTTCCGGGGTAGACCGGTTTTTTTCTCAAAAAAAATCATTCATGATCAGCGGGCTGCCGTTATTTACCGGCGGTCCGCTGATCCATGTTTCCCATGTCGCCGATCCGCTCGTTTTTCCATCTCGACACCTCTTCGGAGACAGAGGGGAGCCACTGGCGGATGCTCCTCCTGGGGCACCCGGCATACTGGATCTGCCAGTCAATCGGCTGGTTCGGCTCGGCTTCGGGGGAGATCATGGTCAGCCTGCTTCACTCGAAGCGGACGGCGCTGGAGATCGGTTTTTCCCTGCTCGGCGCGTGCCTCGGCATCGGCGTGAGCCATCTTTTGCGGGTGGTGATCTGCTGGCGCAACGCCTTTACCTGGACGTGGCCCCGGCAGTTCGCCTTTTACCTGCTGGCGTGCATCCCTGCGGCGGGTCTCTACGCCGTCCTTTTCCTGCCGCTCGTCTGGCACTTCAACCCGTACGACACCGCGCCCGAGCAGTCGCCGGGGGTGATCCTCGACACCCTTTACTGGACCTACAGCGCGCTGCTGGTCTGGTGCGGGTTTTACTTCGGCTGGCACTACTTTCTCAACTACCAGAAGGTGGCGCTCGATCGCGTCCGGCTCGACGCCGCGCTGCACGAAGCCGAACTGCGGGCATTGCGCGGGCAGTTGAACCCGCACTTTCTTTTCAACGCGCTCAACAGCATCCGCTCGCTCATTGAAAGCAACCCGACCCGCGCGCGCGACGCCATCACCCTGCTCGCCCAGTTGCTCCGCAGTTCGCTCTACTCCAACGAACACAAGCTGATCCCGCTGGAACGGGAACTGGAAGCGGTGGAAAGCTACCTGAAGCTGGAACTGATCCGGCTGGAGGACCGGTTGAAGGTGGCGTTTGATCTCCCGGTTTCCCTGCGCAAGATCGCCGTGCCGCCGCTCTGCCTGCAAATGCTCGTGGAAAACGCGGTCAAGCACGGGATCAGCCCCAGCACCTGCGGCGGGACGATCCGGGTGACCGGGCGGCTGGAGGGCAAGCGGCTCCTCCTTGCCGTCGATAACACGCCGGGGCATCTCCGGCTCCAGGGCGGGGGACGAAGCGGCGTCGGCCTGCACAACCTGCGCAGCCGGATCAACCTCCTCTTCGGAGACGACGCCGAGTTGAGCCTCTGCGAACAACAGAGCGCCGAAGGCCCGCAGGTCCGCGCCGAACTCCGTCTGCCGACGGAAAGCACTGCCGCCCGGCGATAGAGCCGTTGCGCCCGGTTCAGGGGCTTGCGGGGGTCGGCGCGGCTTCCGGTTTGCGAGCGACCAGGCAGATGGCCGCCATCCGGTGCCGGTGTTCGCGGAAGGTTTTGCGCATTTTGAGCACGCGGGAACGCGCCGCGCGGTCGCGGGCGACGCGCCAGATGAACCGGAGCGCTCCCCAGCCGCCTTCGTCCCGCACCAGGCGGCCCGGTTCGAGCAGTCTCATCGGCGCCGAACTGCGGTAGGTGATCTCAAACCCTTCCGAACGGAGCAGCCCCTCCCATTCTTCGCCCGTCAATGGCAGCGCCCGGTGCCGGATCGCCTGTGTGATGGAGCGGTTGATCGCGTCGTGCTCTTCGCTCGAGAGGTGGTCGGGGTGAAGGCAAAGCTCGTGGATGCCGTAGCGCCCGCCCGGCTTGAGGAGCCGGTACGCTTCGCGGACGATCTCCCGCTTGGCCGGCTCGGCCTGCATCGTCAGCATCGCTTCGCCGTAGACCACATCGGCGCATGCCCCGGGCAGCCCCGTCTTCTGGGCCAGACCGGTAATCACCCGGCGGGCATCGACCGTCGGCGGCCGCTCCAGCCAGCGACGGACCTGACCGGTCGCCGCCGCGTCGCGTTCGATCGCCGTATAGCTCGCCGGTCCTGCGGCAAGCGCCATCCGTGCCGTCACCCCAAGCCCGGGCGCAAATTCCACCACGTGATCGCTGCCGGTCAGCTTGAGCGCGGAGAGGAGGCGGCGCGTCAGGCCGAGGCCCCCGGGCCGCAGCACCTTTTTGCCGAGCCGCAGCAGAAGCCAGTGCCCGGGCATCTTTGCCGGGTCGAGATTTTCACCGGGCAGAACGCCCGCGGCGGCGGAGTGGAACGACGGAAAGACCATGATGGAAAAGCCCCTTTCTAAAACCTCTTTTTGTGGTTGCGTTCCGAGGGTTTCACGCGGCGGCGTATCGGATGATGCCACGGCGCTTCAGTCTCAAAAGGATAGCTTCGGGCATCGTTTTTTCCAGCCGAAAGCAGGAGATTTGCCTGTTGTATTGACCCGGATCAAAAAAGAGGGCGCGTGTTGCCTCAAGTCAAAATGACACCGGAGGGTGAAAAAGAGGGGGATTCATTGCCTCATAACAGATGACACTGAAGCAGGGGCATAGTTCGCTTCAAAATGGGCTTCTGAAAGGAGCCCG
>Ga0182739_1001184_pt1 | contig 28521 bp, 28 predicted proteins | sample eDN5th30CBELigBY_FD_128873 | JGI IMG/M metagenome (GOLD analysis project Ga0182739, IMG submission 128873) | Enriched backyard soil microbial communities from Emeryville, California, USA - eDNA 5th pass 30_C BE-Lig BY (version 2) (version 2) | ecosystem: Environmental > Terrestrial > Soil >... | reverse complement strand
ACTTTATCAAGGTCGATTTCTTGCTCTTTTATTTCTTCCAGGTTGATCACTCTTTTCTATTTGACTTTTATTAGACTAACACAATTAGACCTATATAAAAGGTGTATGTTAAAATTACTTTGTTTTTTCCATAACAGTTCGTCGTTATTAAAATATCATTCACTTCTATGAGACCTGTCTAAATAAAATGTACGCGAAACGAATAATAATTTTCTTGATTTATCTGTCGTATATAAATATAATGTAACTGAAGTACGCAAAAAGAGAACATGAAATTAAAAATATACTTTTCGTTATTATCATTTTTTTGATTCCATTCATTACCTATATACAAGAAACGCATGTTTATTATAATGAGATTACAGTATGAAGAGGCTGAAGGGGATACCCCAACTTAATGCTGTAGTTTCGATAATAAGTTACACATGAAATAAATCCTAAATTCCTTTAGCTTTCGGAGAAGATATATGTAGTTACTACGATTGAATTTTTTTGAAAGCGATATCATTTCATTCGAAGAAAAACATTTTAAGAGATTTAATTATTTTAACAAGTTATAGAGATATCTAGCGTTATTGCTATCTTATCTCTAGACACTAGATAAAGAAGAAGATATTTCTTTATCTGAAATGAAGGAATAATAGATTAGGATATATTGTCTAACATTCATATAAATCTAGAAGTGACCATTACTGCATTTATATGAATGTTAGACAATAAACAGGATTTCAGAAAGGTTAAAAGGATAATAGAAAATCTCTTTATAAACGATACTATATGCTCAGGTATATAAGTGGAGCCGAAAAAGTGTATTTTTACAATGAAGATTTTGAAAACGCTTTACTGAAGGGGGGGGAGTTAATTTCAAATCATATGATTACCATTTATTTTAAAGATTATTCACACATTGGACTTATTTTTAATTATTGTCTTTTTTATAGACGCTAGCCTAAGCATAGGCTCTCTTTAAGTGTTTTAATGAACCGCAAATTGAAAGGGGTTACAACTATGAAGAAATTGGGATTAGCTACACAAATATTTATTGGACTTGCGTTCGGTATTGCTATAGGCGCTATTTTTTATGGAAATAATACAGCAATGGCGATTCTTCAACCTTTAGGAGATATTTTTCTTCACCTAATCAAAATGATTGTTATTCCTATCGTTGTATCCGCACTCGTCGTATCTATAGCTGGTGTAGGTGACATTAAAAAGTTAGGAAGACTAGGTGGAAAAACCATTCTTTATTTTGAAATTGTTACTACAATTGCATTAGCAGTGGGCTTATTAGCCGCAAATTTATTCCATCCAGGTAGTGGTATAGATATGGGGAACCTAGAGAAAGGTGATATATCCAAATATGAAGAAACATCTAAAACAACTGAGAGTGCAGGTGTAGCAGCTCAAATCGTTCATATTATCCCAACCAATATATTCCAATCTCTGACTGAAGGAAATTTATTAGCGATTATCTTTTTCTCAGTCTTATTTGGCCTAGGAGTTGCAGCAATTGGAGAAAAAGGCAAACCAGTTTTAAACTTTTTTGAAGGCGTACTGGAATCCATGTTTTGGATGACAAACTTAGTTATGAAATTTGCCCCATTTGGCGTATTTGCTTTAATTGGTTTGAATGTGGCGAAGTTTGGAATCGGCTCATTAATTCCTTTAGGAAAGTTAGTACTTGTTATATATCTGACCATGATTTTCTTTGTTTTTGTAGTATTAGGTATTATTGCAAAAATGGCTGGAACGAATGTTTTAGTCCTTATAAAAATCTTAAAAGATGAGTTAATTTTAGCGTTTACAACTGCAAGCTCTGAAGCAGTATTGCCAAGGTTAATGACTAAAATGGAGAACTTTGGTTGTCCAAAAGCTGTCACATCATTTGTTATTCCGACAGGGTATACGTTTAACCTTGATGGATCATCCATTTACCAAGCTATTGCTGCCCTTTTCATCGCACAAATGTATGGCATTCATTTATCTTTCATAGAACAAATTACACTCTTACTTGTGTTGATGTTGACTTCTAAGGGAATGGCAGGTGTTGCAGGAGCATCATTTGTTGTTGTATTAACAACACTGGGATCAATGGGATTACCTCTAGAAGGCATGGCATTCATTGCTGGTATTGATCGTATTTTAGATATGCTTCGTACATCTGTCAACGTAGTAGGTAACGCATTAGCTGCTATTGTGATGTCTAAGTGGGAAGGCGGATTCGATAAAGAAAAAGCAAAGCATTATACAGATTCTATTAGAAAATCGGACGTAGCATAAAAAAATTTCTTTTTATGTAAAGAAGGAGATCAATGTTATGACAAATATAGAAATACCAGAAAAACAAAATATAAGAATTGAAAAAGATTTCTTAGGAACAAAAGAAGTTCCTACTTATGCTTATTATGGGATTCAAACTTTACGCGCAGTTGAAAACTTCCCAATAACAGGATATCAGATTCACCCAGAGCTTATTAAAGCATTAGGAATCGTTAAAAAGGCTGCTGCTCTTGCTAACATGGAAACAAAAAGGTTATATGATGGGTTGGGTAATGCAATTATTGAAGCAGCAGACGAAGTTATTGAAGGGAAAAGAAACAATCAATTTATTGTTGATCCAATACAGGGTGGTGCTGGGACCTCAATGAATATGAATGCAAATGAGGTTATTGCAAATAGAGCTTTAGAGTTACTTGGTCATAAGAAAGGTTCTTATTCCGATTTAAGCCCTAATAGTCATGTAAACATGTCACAATCAACAAACGACGTATTCCCAACTGCTATCCATATTGCAACGCTTAATCTGTTAGATAAGTTGCTGAAAACAATGAATTATATGCACGGTGTATTTCAGAAAAAGGCCGAACAATTTGATTCTATTATAAAAATGGGACGTACTCATCTACAGGATGCGGTTCCAATCCGTCTTGGTCAAGAATTTGAATCATATAGTCGTGTTCTTGAGCGCGATATGAAACGTATTAAGCAATCTTATGGACATTTATATGAGGTTAATATGGGAGCAACTGCAGTTGGAACGGGTTTAAATGCAGATCCACGTTATATCGAAAATGTTGTAAGATATCTAGCAAATATCAGTGGTTTACCACTTAAGAAGGCCAATCATCTTGTAGACGCGACTCAAAATACAGATGCTTATACAGAAGTCTCTGCTAGCTTAAAAGTTTGCATGATTAATATGTCTAAAATTGCGAATGATATCCGATTAATGGCATCTGGTCCTCGTGCTGGATTAGCTGAACTTATATTACCAGCTCGTCAACCTGGTTCATCTATTATGCCTGGAAAGGTCAATCCTGTCATGCCTGAAATGATTAATCAAGTAGCTTTTCAAGTTATAGGTAATGATCATACAATTTGCCTGGCATCGGAAGCAGGTCAACTTGAACTAAATGTAATGGAGCCTGTTCTTGTATTTAACTTGCTTCAGTCAATCAGTATTATGAATAACGCATTCCACGTCTTCACAGACCATTGTCTAAGAGACATTGAAGCAAATGAGGGTCGTTTAAAAGAGTATGTAGAAAAAAGTGTAGGGATTATTACAGCCGTAAATCCACATATAGGATATGAAGTAGCAGCACGAATTGCTAGAGAGGCTATTTTAAATGGGAAGTCGGTACGGGAACTATGTTTGCAATATGACGTATTGACTGAGGAGGAGCTTGAGTTAATTTTAAATCCCTATGAAATGACGAATCCAGGTATATCTGGCAGCTCTCTTTTTGACAGAAATTAATTTTTAAAAGCGTGCTCCATATTAAGTTTATCGTATAAGCCACCTACTTTGGATATCCCTAGGTGGCTTATTTTCTATATAAACGTCTAAAAATACCAACTGCCATTCAAACCATGCTATTTTTTATAGTCCAAGTACCACCTAAATGCTTTTATACATCTATGGCGGAACAGGAACGAGCAATCATTTTACAGCGCCAACGAGAAGGAATAGCCGTTGCTAAGGCAAAAGGAAAACATCTAGGGCGTCCCATCATTGCTTTTCCTAAAGAATGGGATAGGTTATATAAAGAATGGAAGTCTGGAACAATTACGGCTGTCGCATTTATGAAGGAAATAGGCATGAAGAAAGCGACATTTTACAATAAGGTAAGGGCTTATGAGGAAAGGAAGTAACTATAATGAAGTAACTATAATAAGGAAATAAAAAGAATTCTAAGCTAAATTTATAGGAGATCAGCTCAGGATCCTATTTACATTTTTCTTTATATGAAATATTTTTAGAAAGTCTACAAATTTTAAAAATAGCAAGTATCTAACCAACGTTTTGGTATCACAGGATATTGCTTTCTCTTTTAGTTAGAGACTGTTATTAGAAACCTTATGTAAAAAGCCAATTCTTAGTAATTAAGAATTGGCTTTTTACTAGTATTTATACATTCAAAAACCACTGACAATCATCAGTGATTTTGAGATTACACGTAACAAATGAGAGCCGATGATTTATGTCAGTCATCGTAATTAGGGTATACCTTCAGAAATATAAAGTCAAATACTCTTATTTTAATTTGAGAGTGATGCATGAAAATAGGGCTGTTTTTAAGATCATATTTCTAAGCACCTTTGTTCATCAAATAGTTCGAAAGAGTCTCAAAGCAATTATCACGATAGAAATCATGTAAATCATCATTGTCTCGCATGAGCCATTGGATAAGAGAACCGTCAATTAATGCTCGAATCGTATAAGAGGCTTTATTAACATCTATATCAGAGAATATGCCCTCCTGTTGACCAAGTTGTATAATTTCACGTCCAATTGACCAGCAATTTTCGTAAAATTTTTCGTTTGTTTGACGAAATTTTTCGTTATGATTTGCTTGAGTTAAAAATTCTAGATATACTCGATAAAACTTTCGGTTATCTCTTGGACTAGCAAAAGCAGCGTAGACATAAGCTTGTAATTTCCCAGTTGCTGTTTCTTCTTGGCTAATCGCTGCGTGTTCGCGTATGTATATATTTTCAGTTATCTCCTCCAGTAGACTTCCCAAAATATCTTCTTTGTTTTTGAAGTAATAACTGGCTACTCCTTTACTGACATCAGCATAATCAGCAATATCCTGTAAAGTAACGTTATGAAACCCCTTTTCAGAAACAGCTTTAAAGGCAGCCTTTAATATTTGTTTACGGCGCTTTTCAGCTTTATTACCCATTTTAAACCACCATCCTTTTTCTAGATTTAATTATACCTAAAAAAAGGACCACAAAAAACAAACTTAAAATTCACAAAAATAATCTCAAGAAATTTATTCTGACTAGACAGAATAAATTTGACCGGTCAGAATAATTAAGTTAAACTATTTGATGAGAATATTCTCACCAGACGAAGGAGACAATAGCATTCATCATCTTAAGTTCTGTAACATCTCTGGAATCTGTTAGCAGGATATTGACAATTTCTCATATTGCAAAGAATAATTCACTCTAGTAGGGATTTTAGTCTTACGAATGTAGTTAGCACTAAAAGAAACAGTTTACTTTTCAACAAATTCACTAAGGAAAAGAGGATGATAGAAGTGACAACTGAAAAATTATTTACAAATATTAACTTAAAAACAGAAAATCATGTGGCTTATATTGCTCTGAATAACCCTCCGGTAAATGCCATAAGTGGAGCTACAGTAAAAGGGCTAGACGAATGTCTTAACTACGTAGCAGAAGAACAAGAAATAAAAGTTGTTGTACTTACAGGTGAAGGTAAGTTCTTCGCCGCAGGAGCCGATATTAAAGAGTTTGCACAGGCATTTGATAGTAAAGATAAAGGGAGAGATCTTTCTGTTAAAGCACAAGCAGTTTTCAATAAAATTGAAAATCTTAAAAAACCTGTAATTGCATCTATTAATGGGGCTTGCCTTGGTGGTGGATTAGAGTTGGTAATGAGTTGTCATATGCGTATTGCAGCAGATGAAGCAAAGCTTGGACAACCCGAGCTCAACTTAGGGTTAATTCCTGGATTTGGAGGTACACAACGGCTTCCACGTATATTAAATAAATCTCAAGCACTTGAACTAATCTTAATTGGAGAACCCATTAGTGGTAAAGAAGCAGAAGCAAAGGGTCTTGTGAATAAGTCAGTCCCTCTTTCTGATTTAATGAGTGAGGTAAAACTTTTTGCCGAGAAGATTGCTCTGAATAAAAGTCAACCTTCTATCTCAGCTACAATTGAAGCCATTAATAGAGGGATAGAAACAACCTTAGAAAAGGGATTAAGCCTTGAAGCAGATCTTTGGTCCGACTTATTTGTTACAAAAGATATAAAAGAGGGCGTCAATGCTTTTATGGAAAAGCGCAAGCCAGAATTTAAAAATGAATAATATTCAGTAAGAGTTTTATATGTCATACGAAATTAAAGCTTATAGATAAGAGAATGACTAACATTAATTCAGGTGGTGATTATATGGATGCCCAAGCTAGCGTAAAAGTAGATATACAAAATGGTGTGGGATGGATCAAATTGAATCGTCCACAAGCATTAAATTCACTAAATGTGGAGATGGTAGAGACTATTTCCACACAACTAAAAGAATGGCAGACTGACAATAAAATTGCATTGATTTGTATTCATGGCGAAGGAAGTAAAGGGTTTTGTGCTGGTGGTGATATGCGCAAACTATATGATTTAAAGAATACTGGTATTGAAAATTATGCTGAACGTTTCTTTTCCACCGAATATCAACTAGATTATAATATTCACCATTATCCAAAGCCTATCCTCGTTTATATGAATGGAATTGTTATGGGAGGAGGAGTAGGACTTTCTATAGGAGCATCACACCGTATCGTGACAGAAACAACAAAATGGGCAATGCCTGAAATGAATATTGGTTTTTTTCCTGATGTAGGAGCGAGCTATTTCTTGAATCGAATGCCAGGCCATGTGGGCCGTTATTTGGCTTTAACAGCTAACATTTTAAAAGCTGGTGATGTGTTCTATGTAGGAGCCGGAGACTATTACCTAGAGAGTACAAAATGGGATGGTGTAATAAAAGAAATCAATGAAACAAACTGGTATTTAGAATCAGCACATCAAAAATTAAATTTAATACTTGAAAAAAGTTGCATTACTCCAGAACCGTCCTCAAGTATTAAATTGTTACAGAAGAAAATTGATGAACATTTTCATTTTAATACTTTAGAAGAAATTATAGCGTCCCTTGAAGAATCAGCACATAAAGGGGATGAGTGGGCTCAAGCAACCGTAGATATCATTCTCTCTAAGTCGCCAACATCTTTAAAAGTAACTCTTTATCAACTCCAAGAGGGTAAGCTAAAGTCTTTAAAAGAATGTTTAGATATGGAAATGAACCTAGCAATGAATTTTATGAAATCTCATGATTTTTACGAAGGGATTCGCTCTGTACTTGTTGACAAAGATTATAATCCAAAGTGGGAGCCTATATCTTTTAACTCAGTAACAGAGGATAAAGTTACGTCTTTTTTTCAATCATAGCGTTTGCTCAGTTTAGTTTTCCAAACTCATAGAGAACGTGTATGTGTGAGTATTGAGTACTGTTAAAATCGGTATGAAATGAAAATAGGAAAACTTTGAGCCAAATATTATCATTCATTGAAAAGAAGATAAATTTAAAATGACTGCCGTTTATTCCGTTCTGACAGAGCATCTATTTGTAAAAAAGTTGTGAAAGAATTATCTATTGATTCACATACGCTATGTGGTTGGACAAGCAAATATGAAAAATATCGACAAAGTGCGTTTCTAGGATATGGAAGCGCACTTAATCATTCCATAATAAGAATGATTAAGCTCAAGTATGAGAATGAAGAACTTGGAAAAGAGCTTAATTTATCAAAAAACTCCAGGGTTTTATTGAAGAAAAACAATGTGGACAATGTCAACTCTTAAAAGAAGATAAACACAGATATACCATTAAGAAAAGCTATAGAATGCTAAATAACTCCCAATCAAGTTACTGTGAACATTTATAGAGGAACAGCTTTGAAGACTAAAGTGTTACGTACAGCAGTACAGGAGGTATTTAAGGAACATAAGAGGGGGAAGTAACCCTTAAGAATTACAAAGGTTATTGTGGAAAAGGTAAGCAGAACATACTGAAAAGTTGAGGAATTCTAAAATTGTTATCAAGAAAATCAGGACAGTTGGTTTACAAATAATTTGTACGCTTTCTGTTTTTATAGCTATATAGTCTATTTACCATAATGTCACTCTACAGAAGATGTACTTACTCAACGTAATTGACCCTTTTCCTATTCAATCATTCATTTTAAAGAAATAATTAATGTCATTAAAAATATTTGAATAGCAAGGTGATAGTATGAGAATTGGTTTTTTTGATTGGGGAATAGGCGGAATATCAATATTAAATGAAGTAATAAAACATTTTCCTACAGAAGATTTTCTGTATTATGCTGATACACAAAATATCCCTTATGGAACCAAAACGAAAGATGAAGTATACAAACATGTCCAAACTGCAGTAGAAAATATTCTTCAAGAAGAAATTAAAGCACTTGTTATTGCTTGTAATACAGCTACTGGTATCCATCTTAATGAATTAAAATCTACTTATAATATCCCTATTATCGGAATAGACTCTGCTGTAGATCCTGCTATTAAACTAAGTAGTTCGTTGGGTAAAAGAGTGCTTGTCTTTGGTACAGACTTAACCTTAAAAGAATTGAAATACAGAAAATTAGTTACCAAAATTGATAAGAAACTAATTGTTGACCTATTTCCTCTTCCAGAATTAGTGGAATTCTGTGAAGACTTAAACTTTAACTGGGATGAATTAAGTACGTATTTTAAAACAAAGCTAGAAGGGTTTGATCTAAATCAATATGGTACGGTTGCATTAGAATGTACTCATTTTCCTTATTATGAGCCTATATTAAGGGAATTTCTTCCCTCTCATATTCATCTTATTAGTGGTAGCAAGGGTACTGTAAAAAAGTTGTCTAATCTCCTTAAAAAAAAAAGAATTACTAAGTGACAGTGGGAATAATGATATTTTGTTTCAATGCTCTAGTGTGGAGAACAACTATATGATGAAGATGGAAGGTGCATTAAATATACTGAAAAATGAATTAAATAAATCCAAAAGAGACTTGGAATCACCTTAAATAAAAGTGCTTTCAAGTCTCTTTTGGGAACAAATAGAAATAAAACAAGTTTAGCTGCCTTTTTAATACTAGTCTCCGTTTTCTAGTCAATTTAAAAAACATTCTATCTTTAATTTACGTGGGCAACTTAAGGTAGGACCATGTAAATCAAAACATAATATCGAGATAATAAGGTTTATTCACTTATAGTATCTAAGGATAACACTGTAATAAGTATATAAATTGTAAAAAGCAATACTAATGATAACTTTATAGAATATGTAAATAATAAAGCATGTTCGTTATAAATACTTTATTATTTACATACCTTTTAGAAAAATAACTAATTTGTCGTCACTTAAAGTAAATAGTGAAACCTTAGTAATAACTAAAATACTTTAGTATTTACTTAATAAATAACAAAACGTAGATAAGGTTATTTTTAAGAAACTTAGTCTATTACAACATTTATTTTTAAGGATATATGTATATGAATCTATAAATCTGGCCAGACTAATAACGTATTCCCCCTATTCCAATAAATTTGAAAATCCTTTGCCTAAATGGGCAAAGGATTCTTTTTGTATATGTAAATTTTTCTTAAGAAGCAAAGTCTTGAAAACTAACTACAAGATTAGTTAGCATAATGGATTTTATCAGTATCTTTTCGAATTTAGTTAGTTTAACTTTCCATACACATGAAAGTAATGTTCATAATGATTGACTTCATCCTCAGTACCTTTCTCAACTGATAACTCTTTCTATAGGGTAAGATCACATGCCCATCAAGCTAATATTTTGAAGTACCCCCAAAACGAAATTTTTATCTCTTGATAGTTATTTATGAAAATTAAATTCATTTTTTCGTTTTGGGTAACAGCCAATTTCTTAAGTTGATGGATGGATGTGTCTTGCTACCCCAATAAGTGCTAATCGTTGATTGTGTTGAATTTTAAGTAAATCTATTATGTTGCTTGACATGGTTAAATGCTATAATAGTAAATTGTGGATAAAGGATATGCCTTATATGTTTAGAGAGGTGATGAATTATGCTTAATAAGCCGAGTGATTATATTGAAGCTGGTTTGAAGCTGGAGTTGGAAGAAGATTTAAAATACTTATTTAATTCAACAGCTGATATAAAGATGGTGCCAAAGGGTACAATTGTTTTAAGGCAGGGGCAAAGAGTTTCTTCACTGTATTATATTCATAAAGGAATTATGAGAGGATATTATATAGATGCTGCAGGGAATGATGTGACAAAATGTTTTGCAGCTGAAACAGAATTTGCCTGTGCAGAGGGTTTATTAAGAGTTGAAGAAGCTAGATTTAGTGTAGAAAGCCTGCAAGACAGCATTTGCGTAGTTATTCCGTATAATTCCATAGATCAAGGTATGAAGAAAACTAATCAAATGAAGGTTATATTCACTAATTATATTCAGAAGATTCTTGTTGGTATGCTAAATCGAGAACAGGCGTTACTTATGAAAGATGCACTGGAAAGGTACATAGAGTTTAAAAGAGAGTATTCTTCTTTAGAAAGTAGAATAAATCAATCATATATTGCTTCTTATATTGGAATTAGAGCAAGCTCACTTAGTAGAATTAAGAGAAGTATGAAAATAGAATAAACGTTTTTAGGAAACATCAAATAAAAGTATTTGGTGTTTTTTTATTGCAATTTACATATGTCAATTACAACAGGCTGTTATCGCATTATGATAACTGGTGTAATCACTGATTTAGGAGGATTTATTTATGAAGAAAATTTCCTTGGTAACAGGTGCAAATGGTCATTTGGGTAACAACTTGGTAAGGGAATTATTAAAAAGAGGAGAAACTGTTAGAGCAAGTGTACGAGATTTAAATGACAAAGAACCATTTATAGGCCTTGATTGTGAGATCGTCTACGCCGATTTGAGGGATAAAGACTCACTTCATAAAGCACTTGATGGAGTGAATACCTTATATCAAGTAGCTGCTGTATTTAAACATTGGGCACAAGATCCTGAAAAAGAGATAATTATTCCTAATGTTGAGGCAACTCAAAATATAATGGAGGCTGCTAAAGAAGCAAATGTAAGAAAAATAGTATATGTAAGCTCCGTAGCAGCATTGTCATTGGACAAGACAAACTTAAAGGGTAAAATTGATGAAACTACATGGCTTGAAAACAGTCATGGAAATGCATACTTCGATTCAAAAGCACGAGCTGAAAGAACAGCTTGGGAGCTGGCAGAAAAATATGATTTGGATATGGTTAGCGTTCTTCCTGGTGCAATGATTGGTGGAGAGTTTTTAAAGAAAACTCCAACCATACTGGCCTTCGATAGTATTCTTTTAGGAAAGATGAAAGTTAACTATATAAGTGAAATGACGCTAATAGATGTAACTGATGTTGTGAAAGGTATGATTGCTGCAGCGGAAAAAGGTGTAAGGGGTACAAGATATATCTTGGCTAATGAAGAGCCTTTAACTTCAGATGATATCATTAAAATTGCAAAAAAATTTATTCCTAATCTTGAGATACCACAAAAATATACTAAAGAACAGTTGTTAAATTTAGCTGATAAACTTGAATTTGAAGCAAAGGAAAAGAATACTCAGCCATCACTACTTAGAAGTCAAGTAGAATTATATTATGGTGGAATAAATAGACACTATGACCTTACTACATCAAGACAGGATTTGAATTTTAAGCCTAAGTTGGGTGAAGTGGCATTAGAAGAGTATTTTAAACGTTTTTTTGCTAGCCTAAGAAAAAAATCCTTATAATGAATCGGCTACACTTAACTGGACAATAAAATAAAGTTCAAGTAGACTTACCGCCAATTCTGGGCATACTTCTAACTCACATAAGTGAACAGTCACAGAAACTTTATATGGGGTCCCACCACATCGTCATCAAGTTAAGACGAATTTGTATCTATATAACGAAACTTAAAAGCCTTTTTTATATGAAATATTATCTAGTAAAAAACATATTTAAAATCTTTTTTAACACTTGTTCATAAGACTTGAAAATTAAACTAAATCTTGAAGTTTCCTTTTCCTTAGGATTCATCATATTCCATGCCCCTTGCATTGGTCTTTATATAAGTATATCACCATTTTCTTACTGAATAAGAGGAAATGGTATATGAATATGAGATATAGAACTAGTTAACATAAACACGCTTATAGGAAGAAATAATAATTCTTTTATATCATTGATTTATTGACGACAAACAGTTCGATATTTAATTCCATATAGTGTAAAATTAAATGATTTCCAAAATATACACAAAGGGATGGATGAAACAAGTGGAATTAAGTAAACAACGTGTAAGATTAAGAGCAATGGAAACGGAAGATGCAGAGGACTTATATAATATTGTTAAACAAACTCCAGATATTTGGACTTATATGCCTGTTAAAATGGATAGCTTATTAGATATGAAAAATATAATAAATGAGTGTCTACAAAAGAAAAAAACAGGGGAGATAGTTCCTTTTATCGTGGAAGATATTTGGAATAATAAGATTGTTGGTAGTACTAGACTATACGACATATCTTTATCTTCAAAAACTCTAGAAATGGGGTATACTTTTTTTTCACCTGATGCTCAACGCACAAGTATTAATACAGAAAGTAAGTTTTTATTATTACAATACGCTTTTGAAACATTAGGAATGAAACGAGTACAAATTAAAACGGATTTACGGAATAAAACAGCTCAAAAAGCTATTGAACGATTAGGTGCAGTTAAAGAAGGAATATTGAGAAACGAACGCCTTTTATATAATGGCGTAGTTCGTGACGCAGTTGTCTACAGTATACTAGATAGAGAGTGGAATGTAGTAAAAGAAAAGTTAGAATCTTATATAACTTATTCCATTGCTCAAAATTAAGGGTTGTAAATATGTTTAACAAATGGTTAGGTAAACAGTTGAGTAACCCTAGAGGTATTTTGGCAAAATGGATAGGTTCTTATATGGAAAAAGGCAATAAAAAGGCTAATGGGTGGACAGTTGAGCTTATAAACCCGTCACCTGGCGATTGTATTCTTGAAATAGGAATGGGAACTGGTGCAACGTTGAATAGCCTTCTAAACGAGTATGAAGATATTGAAAAGATATGTGGAATCGATATCTCTTTATCTATGGTGAATAAGGCTAAACGAGTAAATAGAGGTTTTATAGCAAGTCATAAGGCAGAGATTACTGAAGGAAACGTTGAACATATTCCTTTTGCTGCAGAATATTTCACCAAAGTATATACTATTCATACAGTATACTTTTGGTCCGATTTAGTAAAAGGACTACAGGAAATTCAAAGAGTATTAAAGCCTGAAGGTGAGGTATTCATCACATTTACTTTAAGTGAGGAACTGGATAGAATGAGGCACACTAAGGAATTTCTTCATTATTCGCCTAAATATATTCAAAGTTTGTTAGAAGAAGAGGGCTTTAGACAAGTGAAAATAAGTGTCCAAAGACCGTTCTGTTGTATATCAGCAATAAAAGAATAAATACTCCCATTTTTACTTACTACAGTGTTGCCTACAGGCTCGAAATAGAAAAGGTACATTTTAATTTAAATGAAAAGTAATCGTTTTCATTTTCTTCTTTTTCAAAATGGTTTACTAGGTTATAATAAGTATCTACAAAATATTAAATGATATGTAAGCAACAAGCAATTACACCCTTAATATTAACAACAAGCCCCCCTCAAAAGTGTAGGGGGGGTTCTTGTTGTTAAGCATTCTTTTTATAAGCCATATATCTTATAAAATTTAGTTACCATAATCACTCTTTATAGGAACTGGAACTTATTTATTATAGCCTTGATAGATTTACTTGCATACTTTCGTATTAATTAATGACAGTAAACTATAAAAAGCATAAAAGAGGTAGTTATAGTGAATAAATCTAATTCGATTTATAAAGAGCTGAATAAGATTAAAATAGACCTGAAGAATTTCCTTATATCTGAGCTTACAACAGGAGAAAAAGAGAATCTAAAAAAAGCAGTGTTAAAAAAATTGAAGATTTAACCAACTAAAATTCATTAAAAATAAAAAAGATTAAGCGAAATGCTTAACCTTTTTATTTTTGGTTGTCTTTAATCTAAAGAAATAAATAAAAACGCTAATAATTATTAAACAATAAGTAATACTTTGGGCCATACCCACTATATCACTCCAACCCCTAGTACCATTTAAAAATAGCTGGAGCAGCAAACCTGCTGGTAACGTTACTAATACAACAGGTTTTTTGGTAAATAAAAACCCAACCATTCCGCCAACAATACCACCTATAACGGATGCACCGTACCATGTAATGAAGGTATATAGTATATCTTTTAAACCCCATACTATACTGTCTGGTTGATTATTATAAAAATGACCAATTACAAAATACATGGTAATGGAACTGACAATATAAAGGCTTCCAAAATATGCTGCTTGCCTTGTTCGGGTTCCAAATACATATCCAACAACCATCGCCATTATAAACCAACCTGGTAAAGAATTAAGCATGATAGCTACATAGGAAACCATTAATTCAGGAGTGGTCATACTCGTTACAAGTGGCAAATGATCAGACATAACAGAGAAAACTGCGACAATTCCCCCTACGACTAATGTAAAAATAATAAACTTTACCCAAACCTTCTGTTTATCCTTATGTGACAAAACAATCCCTCCCAGCCTTACTGCTATAAATAAGACGTTTAGTGAAAAGAATTGTTTTACTTTTTAAGGAATCTTTTATTTATTTCAGATGTATACGATATACCAAACCAGTTAACATAATCAACATTCTCGACACCACAATAAATACCCTTACTCGATTTTTACTATCTCCATTTTCATCTTCTTTTTTAATTTCTTCTTTTTCCTCATGAAATTCCTCAGTAGTTTGGGCAGAAATATAATCAAATGGAGTATAGTAATTGCTTGGTAGTTTTCTTCTGAAAACCGTTTTGATGATTACAATCATGATAGGAACCACTGTAAGTATTACTATAAATAACATTGTAAGATACAATAACGAATTCAATTATTTTCCCCTTATAAGTTCTGATATGTTTTAATTTCCTTATAATCACATTTTAACATGCCGTTAAAACTTAAACATTAATGAATAATATATACACCCGTAGTTACCATAATGTAATTTATAAGAAACAAAAATCCTTTAAAATCAATAAATTTAAAGGATTTTATTTTATTATTAGGTCTACGTAAGCCCAATTTACAATTTTTTCATATAAATTCATTGACTTTATTGGTACCTAGTACTAATGTCAATTTATATATCTTGGTAATAAAGAAGGGTGAATATGATGAAATCAACTGCACGTATTACAGCAATAGGTACATACGTACCAGAAAAAAGACTTACCAATGACGATTTAGAACGAATGGTAGATACGAACGATGAATGGATTGTGAAACGAACTGGCATGAAGGAAAGAAGAATTGCTAATGAAAACGAATATTCTTCTGACCTAGCTATTAAAGCAATTGAAAACTTAGTGGAGCAATATCAGAAAGATTTAAAGGATGTAGGATGTATCATTGTCTCAACTACAACACCCGACTATGCATTTCCAAGCGTGGGAGCCCAAATACAAGATTACTTTGATATTCCTACAACTGGGGCGCTAGACTTTAACGCTACCTGTGCTGGCTTTACATACGGATTACACATGGCAAACGCCTTTATTACATCTGGACTTCATGATAAAGTCTTAGTCGTAACTGCAGAAACGTTATCAAAGGTTACAGATTATACAGATCGCACTACCTGTGTTCTATTTGGGGATGGAGCTGCAGCTGTTTTGGTGGAAAGTGATGCAGAGCGCCCAACTTTTATTGCTACGCATATTGGTACAAATGGAAAGGGAGGTAAACATGTATACCGCACCAATTTATCTACTACCATGCATGGACAACCTTTGAGTTCGAGTGGCAAGATGGTGCAAAACGGAAGGGAAGTATATAAGTGGGCATCTCGAACAATTCCTTTAGGTATGGCTGAATTGCTAGAACAAGCAAATCTACAAAAGAGTGAAGTAAATTGGTTTGTTCCACACAGTGCCAATTTACGAATGGTTGAGTCTATATGTGAAAGATCAGAGTTTCCAGTTGAGAAGACATTAACTAGTGTCGAGTACATGGGAAACACTTCTTCCGTTTCCATTCCTCTAGCACTACAAATAGGGATAAACGAAGGGAAATTAAAAGATGGAGACGTTCTCTTACTCTACGGATTCGGAGGAGGCCTTACCCACGCAGGTCATATTATTAAATGGGATTTAGGTAAGGAGTAAATAATTAATGTATATCATTTCAACAAGAATTTTAAAGCAAATAATTTAAACAAAGATGATCCGCATGACAACACAAAAAGATCCTACATTATTTTGATGTAGGATTTTTTCATTCACTTCTACTTCTATAAATAGAGTATGTTCATAAAAGTATAGAAAAGCACCCTTACTCCAAGATAACATGTGTGTATACATTATTTATCCCTGGTAACATGGAACTTTCAATAAAAGTGCTTTTTCAACGTGCTCTGGAATATAACTGCTTAACCTTCCCCCATTAGAATAGATTTCCTTTACCATACTTGAACTAAGAAAAGAATATTTTTCTTCTGAGTGAATAAAGAATGTTTCAGCTTCTTTATATAGATTTTTATTTGTTAACGCCATCTGGGCTTCATATCCATAATCAGTCACGGTTCTCAAGCCTTTGATAATCGCTTTATAATTGTGTTCTTTCATATAATCTACAAGTAATCCTTCAAATGTATCAACTTTGACTTTTTTATTATCTTTAAATGATTGTTCAATTAGCTGTCTTCTCTCTTCGGTAGAAAATAAATATTGTTTCTTAGAATTCACCAAACCAGCGACTAAAATTTCATCAAAAAATTCACTAGCTCTATTTATAATATCAATATGCCCATTTGTAATTGGATCAAAGCTTCCTGGATATATAGCCTTCATTTAATCACCTCACTTCTTACTACTAACTATTTCGAAAAGCATTTGGTAATCTTTTTATTTTGTTAGCAATAATAGCTACTTTAACATCTTGTAATAGATTTGAATATCTTGTCCGTAAAATTATGGCTTTTTGAACATCACTAACAAAGGAAGACTTCCATTTCGAATTCTTTCTATTTTATATCGTTATCTTAAATGTTTTAACAAAGTCAATACAACTTTTCGAAATATTGTTTTATTGAAGGAAAGCTTCCTTTTGGAGCACCTAATAGTTTTTCGTAAATCTCGTCAATCGCATCAAGTTTGGCAATGAGTTGTTCGTGAGTCAATGAGAAAAGGCTGGGATCAAGCATGAAATGGAGTCCGACTAGTAAGAACTCCGTAATTTCATCTGGAAAATTCGTGTGAAATACGCCTTCTTCCACTCCTTGCTTCACAACAGATGAAATAATTGGTGCATACTCTTTAATCATGCCAACTTTCATTTTCTGATGTAGAAGGACGTTATCTTTGTGATGCAAATGAGTCATTAATCCATCACTGAAATGATTTGATGTTTCCTGTGAAAAAAATTGAATGATGCTTATAAACTTTTCTATTGCCTTTAAATCAGGGTTATTAATAATTTGTTTAAATAACTGGACACTAGAATCAATAGAGTCTTGAATTACTGCGTCTGCAATTTCATCTTTTGACTTGAAATAATGATAAAAAGTACCTTTCGCAACTCCAACTTTTTTAATAATATCGTTAACCGTAGTATTCTCATATCCATTAGATGAAAATAAACCTTTTGCTACGGTAATAATCTCGATTCTTCTTTCTTCTGGTTTTTTGACGATTCTTTTCATGGAATTTCCCCCTTGAGACATATTATTGTCTTTTAAAGATACATCATTGACCGTCGGTCGGTCAATGATGTATCATTTATTTACTTAACATCTTTAGGGAGCGTGAAAAGATGACAAATGGAAACCAAGAGCGAAAGTATGAAGAGGAGCGCATTCGTATTGTTTTAAGAGAAATTGATAAAAAAGTGGTTAAATTGGATTATGATTCTGGTGGATTAAAAAAAGATGTCATTCATCTAAAGAAAACCTTTTGGGATGATGTGAAAATTAATCTAGATAATCCTGAAGATGCTGGTGAAACCTTATCAAGCATTAGACAGCAGGCAGAGATGCTGTCCGAGAGGGAAAGAACGCACAGTCAACTAGATAAGCAGAGGAAGATCTTATCTCGATTAAAAGATTCTCCATATTTCGCCCGAGTTGATTTTCTTGAAAATGGGGAGGAGACAACAAATAACGTATACCTCGGAGTTGCGAGTTTAATGAATGAAAAAGAGGAAAAATTTCTTATTTATGATTGGAGAGCCCCTATTTCCAGTATTTATTATGATTACTCTCCGGGACCAGCCCAATACGAAACAGTAGAAGGGATGATTCAAGGAGAAATGCAGTTAAAGCGTCAGTTTATCACGAAAGACGGCCAAATCAAAACGATGTTTGATACGGGCGTAACCATTGGAGATGAACTATTGAAAGAAATACTTGGCAATAACGCGAGTATCAATATGAAAAGCATTGTTGCTACCATTCAGAAAGAGCAAAATCAGATCATTCGTAACGTGAAAAGTAAGTATTTAGTTGTACAAGGGGTTGCTGGTAGTGGGAAAACCTCTGCAGCTCTTCAAAGAGTTGCGTATTTGTTGTATCGCTACCAAGATGAGATCACGGCCGAAAATATTATGCTTTTTTCACCTAATTCTTTATTCAATCGCTACATTGCTTCTGTCCTCCCTGATTTAGGAGAGGACAATATGCAGCAACTTACATTCCAAGAATATGTAGAGAAGCGTCTTGGAAAACAATTTGATGTTGAACATCCATTTACGCAAATGGAATATATGCTTACATGTCAGGAACATAAAATGTATTCTGCCAGAAGAAAAGGAATACGGTATAAAGCGAGTAACGATTTTAAATCTTTGATTGACTCCTATGTTGTTGTTCTCTCAAGTGAAGACTACCTTATCTTTAAAAATATTTCTTTCCGGGGAGAAATGTTGATTGGAGCTGAACAAATTAAAAGCTATTTTTATTCACTAGACGCATCTATCTCTATTCCAAATCGTATGCAGTTAGTAAAGGAATGGCTTCTAAAAGAGTTAGTAAAGAAAGAAAAATTGGAGAGAACCAAAGATTGGGTAATAGAAGAGAGTGATCTGCTAGATCTTGAAGAGTATACAAAAGTTTATAGTGAGCTACTAAAGGAAGGAAGATTTTCTGAAAATACGTTCGACGATTTTGAACAGGAACAAAAGAAAATAGCTAAAAAGATTGTCAAAAAACACTTTAAACCAATACGAACAGCTGTAAAGAAACTAAAGTTTATTAATGTGGCAGCGCTTTACAGCCAATTGTTTAAGCAGAAAGATAACATATACCAAAAGCTTAATGATACATTTCCTGAAGGTTGGGAAGAAATTTGTTCATATACGTTAAAAAAGCTACATAGAAAAGAACTGACGTATGAAGATGCAGCTCCTTATTTGTATCTCCAAGATAAACTTGAGGGGAAAAGAATAAACACAAGAATACGTCATTTATTTATTGATGAAGCACAGGATTATTCACCCTTTCAGTTTTTTGTGCTTAAGCAACTTTTTCCTTATTGCCGAATGACGATTCTAGGTGATTTTAATCAGGCGATCTATGCCCATACTCTAAATGCACCAACCTTACTATCAAACGAATTGTATGTAAAAGAAAATTTTGAAAAAGTGGAGTTAACGAAAAGCTACCGTTCAACTCGTCAAATCGTTGAATTTACAAAGGGAATTATAGAAGAAGGAGAAACTATTGAAGCCTTTAACAGAAATGGTCAGAAGCCTACTTTTACGAAGGTAGAGGACCTGGACACCCTCCAATCTCGAATAACAAAGAAGATTAGGCAATTACAGTCAGCAAACCATGAAACAATTGCTGTGATATGCAAAACAGGAAAAGAAAGCTGGGAAGCCTATGACCGATTGAGTGAGCAAATAAATATCCAGCTGATGGAACATAATACGAGTTCTTATCGAAAAGGTATCTTAATTTTACCTGCTTATTTGGCAAAGGGAATCGAATTTGATGCTGTGATCATATACAATGCTTCTGATATAAAATATGGAAGAGAATTTGAAAGGAAGCTTTTTTACACTGCATGTACGAGGGCCATGCACGAGCTTCATCTTTTCTCCATAGGGGAGATGAGTCCGTTTATGAATAAGATTCCTGCAAATTCATATGAGATTAGGGAGTAAGTATAACTTCAATGAGGAATTTCTATGCGTATCTCTCAATAAGGAAAAATAGCTTTCCACCACTTTAATTCCTGACAGGATTCGCGGATGCTTTTTTCTGTGGCATTAAATATAAAAGCCGATGATTCCTTAGCGTAGGGAAAATCGGCTTTATTCATATCGAAATTTGCTTAGCGTATGTTTTTCGCGTTTTGTTGGTAGGACCCCAGAAAGAAGTTTAGGAGGTTACTTTTTTAAGGAGGATTGTTCGTAAAAGTATACCTTTACGAACTTTTCTTTTTCATAAGAAATCTATCATCTTTATCGTTCGCTTAAGTTATAAAAACAATTACGAACGTCTTCTGGAATCCATGCACTTTTACGAACGTTTTTAGTAATAAAAAAGGATTCATACCGCTTAAGCGATATGAATCCTTTTGAAACATAGTTATATACCAATAGATATTTCTTATAATAAAATTAATCCACCTATTATAAGAACAGCACCAAGCATAATACGGAACCCCGAAGACGACACTGGATCAGTAACTATATCGGATGCTACTGCTAAAAAAACTAAAGTTTTTTTAGTCTTTCCTTTTGTGTTTTTATCTTTTACGATGATTGAAATTCCCGAGATTAATAGATACAAACCAACTAGTAAAACTAATATAGGTATAAAAATTATTTCCACCTGCTCTTATGTATTATAGTGTATTTATTTTGTATGCTTTTTATAACGTACATAGCTCTTTGTGTATGTATAAATAAACCATTAGAAAACATTCAATATTGCTCCAATAATAATTGCTATTAAAAAATATATTAGGAGACTAAATGATAGTAAATATTCCCTAGTTTCTCTGTTATATCTCCACTCCATAAAGATTCGGAAACTTAAATAACATAAACAGAAAATAATTAACATGATCCACATAGGAACCTGATCAAAAGCAATAAAGAGTATAATAAAAACAACATAAAAACTTTTTTCTACCCATTTATGCCACTTGTTTACGTAATTTTTTTCAGTGTCGTGGTCATCTTTAACATTTAATTTTATAGTAAGATACTTTGTAATAAGAGATGCTACTAACAATAATAGTAAGAGGTATAAAAATGTTTTTAGCAATAATATTCAACTCCTATTTAAAATACATTTAATAAAGTGCCAACTCCTATAGAAGCTAAATAAAAGAAGAAGAAAATAACGGCTAAAAGGTGTTCCTTCGTTTCTCTTGCAAATTTCCATTCCATAAATATATTAAATCCCTGATAAACAATACAAAAAGCAGCTAAAATAATCCACAGAGGAACTTGATTATAATAGCTTAGGGAAAATAAAAATATTATATATAGTACAACTTCTATTCTTGAGTGCCACCTGTTTACTTTTTTTCTGTAAATCTCTGGATCGGTTTCTAAGTGCATCTTTTTTCTTAAGTATTTTTCAACATAATGAGCGATATAAAACGCTACTATAATAAAAATCAAAAATTTGTACATAAATACCTCCTAATATCCAATAATATCATTTTTTTCTATTTTAATTAAATTAATCCACTTGCTGTAGAATTAATTATATGATTTAAGGCAGGTTTCATTGAACAGTAAGAAGAGGCTTCATTTGTGAATAAAGATATAGTAGCAATTGAAAGTGATAAAATTGCCTTCTATAAAGATTTAAAATATATGTTAGTAGAGAAGATGATGCAATAACAAAAATAACTGTGTGACGAAAAATATGAAAGGGTAAAGAGCCCTTGTATATCAAGAGCTCATATTTTGTATGGTTCCGATAATCAAACGTATGTTAACTAAATTAGAAAAGAAAAAGCCTGTATCTTATTAGATACAGGCTTTTTCTCGAATCTGTTGTTTAAGTAGAACTAGGTACCTACTTTAAATTCAAAGTTACTTCCTTATTTAGATATGGAGATGTAAAAGTTACTGTTTGTTCATTTACCCATTGTGCATCATGAGCTCCTAAAACATTTAAATCGCTCATATCCGTATTTCGTGTCATGACATGAAGAGCTTCGTGATTTAGTCGTTTTTTCACCAAGGGGAAGCCAGTTTGTCTATAAAAGTCATAATAATGGTTAGTTTCACCAAGACTCCAATTCGAATAGCCAATAATAAGTTTTTGTGTAGAATTAGGTGAACTAAGATAGTAATAGTCAACTTTATTATTATAAAAGAATATAAACCACCCAACGATTGCTATAGGTACAATAAAGAATGGCCCAATTACACCCCAGAAGACTTTAGACTCCTTTGTTTTGCTAACGGTTATAAGAACTATGTATAAGTAGATAAAGTGGAACGCAAATAGCAGAAAATATACCGAAAACCTTGAAGAGAAAACGTATAAGTTCTTTAGTGCTAAAAGATAGAAGAATAGATCTATAGCAAGAAAGATGGTAGCTGACATTTTTAAAATCCTCTTATTATTTTTATATTTCATTAGCTATAAATCATCCTCCTTTTAATCTATAAATGTTAAATATCGCTGCTATTAATATCAAGTGAGTAATGACGAGGTATATATTTTTGGACTTTTTCGGGCGAGTTAAATAGATCATTTTTACTGAATATCGTAAATCCAACCTCTTCCAAATCCACAAATGTATCGACTTTATCTATGTCGACATTTTTAAACTCTATAGGTTTATTCCATTGCCTTGAAGGAATTAAATTCTGCTCTATAATACCTTCCCCGTAGAAAATGAATACACTCAGCCCATTATTAACTAATACTTCTGCTAACCTACTAACAAGATCCAATTTTTCTACAGAATCAACTTTAACAATGGCACCATCCGATGAAAACTCATAAAAAGGAACTTTATTTTCAATTAAAGTCTCTTTTTTATATCCAAATATCATTGACTCTAAAACAAAGAAAACTGGTAAACAGAACATTTTTTGAACTAAGGAAGGAATTAGGTCATGCGTGATCTCACTAATCCCTACAGTAATAGATACAAAATTATCTTTTGGAAAGTTAAAACTATTAATGATGCTTTGATCTGAATATTGCACAAAATATTCTTTTTTCAACCTTTATTCTCCTTTAGCATTTAATTTTTTAGAACGCTTACTATTACGTCATACAGCAACCGGCCCTTTTAATGTACCAATATACTCCGTGTAAATGATAGCAATAATCGGGAAAAATTTAGAGTTTTTATTGAATTAAGAACATTCGTTCGTATATAATAGAGAACAAACGTTCTTTATCTAAGGAGTTCTTTCAATGGATTATGCCCAGCTACCAAAGAGAGTCATTATATGCATCGACATGAAGGCGTTCTTTGCTTCCGTTTCTTCTGTCATACGAGGATTAAATCCGCTGAAAACAAAGCTTGCGGTGGTAGGAGATATCAAACGGTCTGGATCGGTTGTGTTAGCTGCCACACCCTTATTAAAGAAAGAAGGGATCAAAACAGGAAGTCGTCTTTTCGACATTCCTAAAAGGAAAGATATCCATGTCGTGAATCCATCCATGGAGAGATATATCAAGGCTTCAAACTATATTTCTAGTTTGGTGTTAAAGTATGTGGCTCCTGAAGACTTTCATGCATATAGCATTGATGAGTTGTTTATTGATGCAACAGCTTCTTTGCATTTGTTCGCTAAAACACCAGAAGAATTAGCACATAAAATCATCAACGAGATTTACCGTAAGACACGGCTGACAGCTACCGCAGGCATCGGTCCCAATCTCTTACTGGCGAAGGTGAGCTTAGACCATGAGGCTAAGAATAGTCCAACAGGGGTTGCGTATTGGCGATATGAGGATATTCCCTCTAAGCTGTGGTCCATTCATCCCATGAAGGATTTCTGGGGGATCTCGTCTGCGACGGAAAGACGCTTGAATCGTCTGGGCATTCACTCCATAAAAGAACTCGCTCTTTCTTCTGTAGAGATGTTACGTAAAGAATTTGGCATCTTGGGGGAAGAATTGCATCAACACGCAAACGGCATTGATTTTAGCCGCATTTCTGATGTGTACATTCCTAGCTCTCGTTCATTTGGAAAAAGTCAGATTCTCTTTCGCGATTATACAAATCGAAAAGAAGTGGAGTTATTGCTGTTGGAGCTATTGGACGATGTATGTTTTCGTTTACGCATGCATCAAGTGGTGGCTCAGACTGTTCATTTATCCATTGGCTACAGCAAACAAACAGGTGGAGGCTTCTCCAGACAAAAGAAAATGGGAAGAGCTTCGAACTTAAGTCAAGATATCTTTCCTTATTGTTTAACCATTTTACATACCTATGATAGTGGCATGCCGATTCGCTCCATTGGCATTTCATTATCAAACACCAGCATTCAAGATGAGGAGCAAATGAGCTTATTTGAAGATATCGAGCAACGTGAAAGAGCCTATGCACTTGCCAAAACGATCGATGACATTCGGCTTCGATACGGAAAGAATAGCGTTCTGCGGGCTTCAAGCTATTTGGAGCATTCAACCGCTCGTTATCGAAACGGCCTTTTAGGAGGTCATAAAGCATAAAGGAGGAAAATAATATGCAGAACAGAGGAATGAAAAAATGGCGACCGTTCGCCACTATGCCAGAGCAATATAGAGGATTACAAGAAATTATAAAAAAACAAGCAGAGATACCTCAACCTTTTTTAACAGAAGATCAAATGGAACAGATTAATTTCACCTTGATTGAAGCGCTTCATACACATAAAAAAATGTACCTGACATATCACAAGCACGGGCAGTGCATAACGGAAACAGGAATTATTCAATTTGTAGATTCTCTTGGAGGTATATTTGTTTTTATAGATGAAGGATGTAAGCAAACACACAAAATGAGGTTAAGTGAATTAATTGATGTTCGTTTTATGTAGTAGAAAGTAATAAAACAGTTTCTTTACATAAGATTTCCATACATAATTAGTATAAACTTAAAAAATACGCAATCATTTTTCATAGATTCATTTAATGATGTTATATAAGGAGGAGCACAGTGTGAAGCAGGTTTGGAATGAGTTTGAACAGTGGTTGAAAATACATCGACCGGAAGCAGTAGGAACGCTTAATGAAGCTGCTGCTGAAGCAGAAATTGCAGAGATTGAACAAAAGATGGGACTAACCTTCCCCAAAAACCTTAAAGACTGGTTAATGATACATAATGGACAGCGTGATGAATATATAGCAGCTATCGAAAATTATACTCTATTACCTTTAGAGGGGATTCTGTATACGTGGCAAACATTAAAAGAGCTTTTAGACGGAGGAGAATTTGAAGATTTTCCAGAAATTGAACCTATTGGGCCAGTAAAAAAAGAATTTTGGTGGAACCCACGTTGGATTTCGATTGCTACGAATGGGGGAGGAGATGATATTTGTATAGATTTGGATCCCGCTGAAGGAGGCAAAACCGGCCAAATTATCACCTTTTGGCACGATTGGGAACAGCGTGAAGTAATAGCAGACAGCTTAGAAGAATGGGTAATGTCCACGATAAATCATACAGATCATTAAAGGGGAGAAGCAAATGATAAAGCCAGATATAGAGAGAATCTATAAAATTCTTAAAGAACTTCCAGGTACGTCGGTGAAAGTAGAATTTGAAGATGAAATGGGAGAAATTCTTTCTACTCCTTATTATATCTACCTTAAAAGCGAGTTTCTAGACGGACAATTAGGTTACAGAGAAGATTTAGAAGCAAATTCTCTTATAGGAAATCAAGAAGGAGATTGGCAAGAAAACTGGTTTGTTATAGGGTATGATGAAGAAATAGGCGGTGACCCTCTTTTTATTGATATAGCGAATGAAGATTATCCAGTTTTCACAGCTGAACACGGCATCGGGGAATGGGACGGTTTAGAAATGTATGATTCTCTGAAAGAGTTTGTAGAAGATGTTACTTAATTAAGGCTTAGTTAAAAGATTTTGATAAGAGTACGGTCAGAAGAGGACAGATAGTAGTTTAATATCTACCTAGCTGTCCTCTTTTGTAGTACCTATTAAACTTAGAAAGAATGTAGAGAAAGGAAGAGCGGAATGGTAGGAATCGATTTATGTATTACAGATACACAAAAACGCAAAGGCATTACTATCCTTCGCGTTCTTTACTCAATCTGTTGCAAACCAATAAACACCAAAATAAAAGATATTCACTTTATTAGGGATTGGTCATTACAATGCTCAATATAAAATTCATCAATCTTTTCAAAGATTTGTTGGATGGTTAAAGGTGAGATAAAAGGATTTAATAAAACTGCTCTCAACCAGCGCTTTCCTCTATAAGTCGGTAAAGATAAAAATACGTTTTGATTTTTCAATAAAAATTGTTGTAGCTTAAGGTTTAATTGATCTTGTTGTTTTTGCTGATACTCTTTTAAAAATAATCTAAAACAGCATATATTCGTATTTGATTCACCTGATAACTCTAAATAAGAGCGTTTTTTTACTTGGGATGTAAATTCCTTCGCAAATAAAAAGCTTTGATTTATTAAATTCTCATAGCCTTTTAATCCAATATGCTGAAGAGATAGGTATAACTTCAGAATATCAGCATGCCGAGTACCTTGAACACTTATTTCTCCTAAATTAGTAAACTCCGTTTCATTCATGTAAGGTGCTGAAATACGAAAATCTCTTTCCAACAAATCACGATTTTTAAATAAAACCATTGCGCATGTTTTGGCAACATACATCCACTTTTGTGGATTAAATGTAATGGAGTCTGCTTGTTCAATCCCAGAGAGAAGGCTTTTGTATTTTTTAGAAAAGACAAGTGCCCCACCATAGGCTGCATCTACGTGCAACCAAATCCCGTGTTTTTTTGTTATTTCTGAAATAGGTAGTAAAGGATCAATGCTACCTGTAACAGTCGTTCCTGCCGTAGCTACAACTGCAAAAGGCTGCTTTCCTTCTTGGATGAGTATAGGAATCTTTCTTTCTAGATCTTGTGTATCCATTTGTGAATGAAGGTTACTTTGAACAGGAATGATACTAGATGTACCGATTCCTAATAGCATTGCAGCTTTATGTAAAGAAGTATGACTTGCTTCTGAAACTAAAATGACAGGTTGCTTTGTTAATGAAGTTAATCCGTTTTCTTTCACTTGGAGTATAGAATTCCGCGCAACTGCAAGAGCTTGAAGATTAGCAAGGCTGCCACCACTCGTTATAACTCCTCCAGCATTTCGACCTAAACCAAACATTTGTGTAAGTTGTTGAAGTACTTGAACTTCCATTTTAGAAAATACAGGAGACATTTCAAAGCTCAACATATTATTGTTTAGTGCAGTAGTTACAAACTCACTCAAGCAAGAAATTAACGTAGGAATTGAATCCATATGTCCCATGTATGTTGGAGTTAAAGGATTCATAGAGTACTTTAATATAGTTTCCAATTGTAAAAGAAGTTCTTTTATGGGAACACCATCTAAAGAAAATTTATCAAATAATTGTTCTGTAAAGTCAGGCAAAAGAGGTGGGTGACTTTCTGAATTAGCTGCATGATCCACAACTAAATTCATTACGGCCTCAATAAGTAGTTTGACCTCTTTGATGTTTTTTCCATTTGGCTCAATAAAAGAATCAACAGGGAAAACGCCAGTTTCCATTATTATCACGCTTCTTTCTTATTAATCTAACTATTCTAACAATAAGAAAGAGAAACGCAAGAACCAAATAGAGAGAAGGCTTTCTTTTATCGTTGAAAACTGCTAACAATTGAATAGTATATGGCTGCGATGATTAAAAGAACGCCAATAATATATAGGGTATATCTTAAAGTTTTAGTCATAGAGATATTCACCTTTCTGATTTAATTCTAATCCAATAAATTTTTATTAGTTTGTTTAAGTAAAGGAAATATGATGCATAAAAAGGATAGGTAGATTCTTCTTTTTTCTTAAAAAACCTATTCATTATGGTAACTAGAGTTAGTATTTTCATTCCCGTATAGGGTAATCCAAATTTATCCATATTAAATTGTAGTATTGAAAAAAATTAATACATATGAAAAATTCTTAAAAGGTGGATGTTATATGCTTGATTCTAAAACGATTGAAATTGTCCAATCAACAGTGCCGGTTTTGAAAGAACATAGTAAACAAATAGGAAAGAGATTT
>Ga0182739_1001181_pt1 | contig 28570 bp, 40 predicted proteins | sample eDN5th30CBELigBY_FD_128873 | JGI IMG/M metagenome (GOLD analysis project Ga0182739, IMG submission 128873) | Enriched backyard soil microbial communities from Emeryville, California, USA - eDNA 5th pass 30_C BE-Lig BY (version 2) (version 2) | ecosystem: Environmental > Terrestrial > Soil >... | reverse complement strand
CATGTTAATAACTCTCGTAGCAATAAAAATGGCGGAAAGGGTGGGATTCGAACCCACGACTCGCTTTTACGAGCGTCTAGCTTCAAACTAGCTGCATTCAGCCTCTCTGCCACCTTTCCAAAACTTGTGCAGCTGCAATGTAATAAAACCATTACAAATTTTTAACTCTTAAGGAAACCTTAAGCTTTTATCTGCTACGATAGTTAAATCACGTAGCAGTGAATGTTTAAGCCAGCAGCAAACTTTGGTCGGTGAGTGCTGGCTTTTTATTAATATGGGTACAAAAATGGATCTAGCTCGTGCCTAGAAACTTTTCCGCCCGTTGCTTTTTCAATTTGCAGAATTCTATGAGCAGGTACTCCATACTGCAGCCATTGGTATACACTTTGCTGCCTTACTCCGCATTCCTTAGCTAATGCAGATTGAGTGCCGCAAATTTTTATAGCCTTTTTTAAGGCTTCAATTGATTTTTGCTTGTTATGTGTATTCATAGGTACATACATTACAAGCAAATACTGTTAAAGTCAACAGTAAAATACGGTTTGTTTTTACAGTAAATACTTGTAATTATTTAAGCAAACTAGGAAATAACTATGACGCTTGCGAAAAGATTAATTGAGGCCAGGGAAAAATCCGGGCTAACACAGGCTCAACTTGCCGAGAAAGTTGGAATAAAGCAACAATCAATCTATCAAATAGAAGATGGGCAAACAAAAAAACCAAGACATATCGAAAAAATAGCAGAAGTACTTAATGTTTCATCGTCATGGCTGCTCTTTGGTGAGCCTGGAGGCGCTGAAATAATTAATAAGAATAAGGTTCCTGTTTATTCGTGGGATGGTATTTTTAATGAAAAAAAGATAACTGATTTTATTGATCCTGTCATATTAAGTTCAAATAATTTTGCTCTAAAGGTTGAAGATGACAGTATGCGTAACTTTTATGAACATACACCCACTTTCCCGGCTGGAACTATTATAATTATTAATAATAAAACTGAAGCTAAACCCGGAAAATATGTCATAGCAAGGCAAAAAGACAACCCTGATGCAATCCCAATTTTTAGACGCTATATAGCATCGACAGCAGGCAAAAAGTTAATGCCACTTAATGGTGCGCTTTACGATAAAGAAGACGCGGAAAATTTCGACATCATCGGCGTGGTGGTTGCTAGTATGAATTTGGATTTGTAAAAATCAGTAAAGGTTACTGATCGAGCATGATATAATAAGGAGTTAAAGTGGACAGAGAAGAAATTAATATGCTAGATATATTTCATTTTGAAGACAGCAAAGCTAGCTTTAATGACATAAGTTATGAAAATGGATTCACTTATTGGCTTGCATCTGACCTAATGAAGGCATTAGGCTATCAATCTTTCAATAGCTTCAAAAGTTCAATCAATAAAGCAGTAGGAGCTTGTCAAGCATTAAACATACCTATTATGGAAAATTTCCAGCAAATAGGGCAGTATGACTATAAGTTATCAAGGTTTGCATGTTATTTGGTCGCAATGAATAGCGATCCAAAAAAGCATAATGTAGCACTTGCACAAGCCTATTTTGCAGCGACAGCGGAAGCATTTAGGAAGTATATACAAGAGTCTGAGGATGTCGAAAGAATACTAATTAGAGATGAGATATCAGGGCATGAAAAGCAGCTTAGTTCAACTGCTAACAGTGCAGGTGTAAAGAATTATGCACTTTTTCAAAATGCCGGCTATCGAGGCATGTATAACATGAATCTCAAAAAGCTAAAATCAATTAAAGATGTTCCAGAAACACGCTCACCTCTTGATTTTATGGGGAAAGAAGAATTAGCTGCTAATCTATTTAGGATAACACAAACTGAAGCCAAAATTAAAAATGAAAACATTTATGGACAACGCAATGCCGAAATGGCAGCCGAAGGAGTTGGCAGAAAAGTTAGAGAAACAATGATGGAAATTAGTGGTACACGTCCAGAGGCATTGCCAATTAGAGACGATATCAAGAAAGTGAAAAGCGCTATAAAAGCTTCCCATAAAGATTTTAAAAAGTTAGATAATAAAAGAAAAAAAGAATTAGCTTAACCTATTAACCCGCTTCGAGCGGGTTTTTATGCCATCTTGATCACGCCTAGATAAGCATTATAAATAAAGGCTTTACCACCTATTACTAGCCTTAAAATACCATAGTTGATCACCTCACTTTTAGCGCCAATGAACTTGGATTTGTGAAACACAGAAACCCCTTGTAAACCTTGTATTTATAATGGTTTCGGCGGGTACGAAAATGTAAGTAAACTTGACAAGTGTCAACAAAAATGCTATAAGCTCCACTTTATAGGATAACTATTTCAACAAATCGCATGGATGGCATTTCAGTTAAATCATTTTAATAATTCATAAAAATAAATGTTTTTTTAACATATGTTAATTAAACCTTAAGGTTTGAGTGCTATATTTAGGATATGGATATTAAAGGAGAATAAATGTATGACATTCAAAGATTACGCAAAAGGAGCAGGTAGCTTGCTTGATCTGTTCCCGGAAAAAACAAATTTTCAAAATAAAATAGAAAAAAATCCAGAAAAAAGAATCGCTAACGCTTGGAATAGAGTTGGAAATTCTTTTAGAGAGGCTGTTTCGGACTATAGCAAGTATGCAAAAAAATAAAAAGAATATAAAAAACTCTGCCCAAACGCTATCTGCAAAGGATGCCAGAATTGAAAATGGCCTTTCTGTTTTAGAGCAATCTTACTCTGGGCCCATTCCTCCCCCGGCTTTTTTAAAGGCTTACGAAGAAATAGTTCCAGGTTCTGCAAATAGAATTTTAAGCATGGCAGAAAAAAATTCCGATCATTCTATACAGATGGATAAAGAACAAATTTCATTAGCCCATAGGCATTTAAATAATCAGCAGCGCGGTCAAAATTACACGCTTATCTGTTTTGTGATTGTTGCAGGGTTGTCTGGGTATGCAATTCATAAAGGATATAGCACTGCCGGCATAGCCGTTCTTATATCTGAAATTGTAGCGCTGGCAGGTGTATTTATTTGCCAGAAATATATTGCTCATAAAAAAATTAACAACTAAACAGCCCTTCCCTGGGCCTGTATTCTCCTAGTTGGCGCTATCTTTCTTATCATTATGAAAAATCATTAGACATGGCGCTCATTAGATTCCAGTTTAATCTTATCGGCTATCATCCCAACATCTTTTAACTTTAATAGCAGCATCTTGCAAATGCTATACAGTTCTTCATATTTCTCTTGATAATTGATTGCAGAGGATTTTGTGTTGAGATTATTTTTATAACAATTCATTGTAGATAACTCCATTTAATAAAAAGGTTTCAATTATATTGGATTTTGCGGCGAGGTCAAACAGAGAGTAAAACTTTTGGTGACCGGGAGTTAGAAAACTGCTCTTACACAGCGCCATGGCATTACTACCAAAGCCCTCCCGGCCATGGGAGGGCAGTTGAAGTTTCGTGTACTGCACACGGTAAGAGGGAGTTTTCTAAGCTCCGAAGATAAGCGTAGCAGCCTTTTTTAATTTGTCAAACTATCAAGCAGCAACATTTAAACAGCGTTAAAAGCAAAAGAATATCACTGTTTTATTTTACAGTATTTTACTGTTGACTTAACAAGCAATTACTGTATACTTAACATCATAACAAACACAAAACGCAAAAATACTAATAATAAATAACCTGCTAAGAACCGGCTCGCAACCGTGACAGCCAGGAATAGACTGGCAGCTAATAAATTAAGTAATTAAAGGAAATTTATGTTTGTAGAACTAAAAGTTAGCAGTAATGGAGGTATGAGATATGTAAACGCAAATCATGTTTCTCATATATCGCTACTCGAATACTGGGATGAAATTATGGTGTACATCACATTGTCGGGAATAGAGTCCGATTTTACGGTCTGTTTTCCAAAGGATGAGCGCGAGCAAGCTGAAAATTTGATAAAGAAGATAATAGGAGTTAAGTCATGAGTTACAAACAACTACTAAGAGAAGCTGCAGCCAGTTTGGTTATGAAGCACATTAACGATAACTGCACATTGTTTGGAAATTTGAGCGCTAAAGAGCAATCAGAGCTAAAAGCCGCATACATTAATGAGTGCGATAGAGATGAATTAGCATCATTCGCGGGTCGCGCTGAAGTTAATTTGCAGGTTGCTGAGAGCCAAGAATATATTGCCCTACTCGTCTGCATGAATGAGTTAAAAGCGCAGCACGTAGAGCGCCTAAGAGCCGAATTTAACAATGTTATTGAGGAGAAAATTAGCAACGATTTAATAGATCGCTACACCGATGAATTGCATTTTGAGGATGAGTACTTTGGGGTAGCAGCATGATAAGGGATGTAATTGCGGCTGACGAGCGTATGACAACCATAGGCTATGCAGATATGAAAAAACAAAAACCGAAGCACGTGTTTTTTATGATGTGTGTTGTGTTGATTCAAGTTACTGCTGGGTTTGGGCTATATCAGGATGCTAGAGGGCATAAAAATGGCTACAGCGAAAGACTATCTGTCGGATTTACTGAAAACAAAAACGCTTGATGAGATAGCGGCTCAAACAAGCGTCAGTAAAAAAATTTTAATAAAGATTTTGCAGGGACAAATAGTACACGTACCACATCCTGTTTTCAAGCGAATTCTCAATATGTGGTTAAAGGAGGTTTATTTAAAATGAAACCAGGGATTTATAAAGATTTGGATATTAATACCTATCATGCAAGCGTTGGGCTATCGAGTAGCGGCATACGCTTGCTACTAAAGAGCCCTAAAAAGTACTGGTTTAAGTATATTAGTGGCTTATCCGTTGATGATAAATCATCAGATGACCAAGTGTTTGGTAATGCAGTGCATACGGCAATACTAGAGCCAGGGGCGTTTGATAGTCGATATTTTGTTACCGAGAAAATAACGCGCAGCGGCAAGAAATGGCAGGATATTTTAGCGGCAGCCGGTGGAAAGTATGTGTTATTCGATACCGATTATAGCGCTATACAGTCTATTTTACGCAGCATTTCAGAAGTATCTATTGTTAAGCAGCTCATAGGTAACGGTAATGTAGAACAGTCGCTATATTGGAATGAGCAGGAAACTGGCTCGCTATGCAAAACAAGGCCGGATTTCTTTAACGAGCAATGTGTTATTGAAATAAAGACCACGCGTGATGCCTCTAAGTCAGAATTCGCCAAGTCGATACATAACTATGGCTATCACGTGCAAGCGGCTATGCAATTAGACGGCATTAAGTCGTTAACAGGCTCTGCACCGCCCTATTTTATGTTTATAGCTATAGAGAAAGAGGTGCCATTTGTCACATCGGCTTACCTGCTCAGTGAGCGCGATATCGAGCAAGGCAGGCGTCTCTATAAGAAAGCGCTGGTTACTTATCAAGATTGTATTAATAGAAATTATTGGCCCGGTTATGGCGACCAGTTAGAGGAAATAAGTTTACCAGTTTGGGCCATTGACGAAGATTTAAGAGAGGTTAATTATGTCTAATTTACAAGTACAGCAAGAGCAGTTTTCATTAACGCCTAAAACATTTCAAGAGGCCATGAAGTACGCTGAGCTTATTGCCAGTAGTGATTTGGCTCCTAAAGATTACAAGGGCAAGCCTGGGAATGTCATGGTAGCACTGCAAATGGGCGCAGAAATCGGCTTAAAGCCACTTCAGGCCTTGCAAAATATTGCAGTCATTAATGGGCGTCCTTGTGTATGGGGTGACGCAATGCTGGCAATTGTTAGAGCGCACCCTGATTTCGAGGATATTAATGAATATGACGACAATGGTATAGCTGTATGTACCATTAAACGCAAAAATCAAAGCCCTGTTAAGCGAACATTTAGCAGCGCCGACGCTAAAACAGCCGGGCTATTAAACAAACAAGGCCCTTGGACGCAATACCCGGCTCGCATGAGGCAAATGAGGGCGCGCGCTTTTGCACTAAGAGACGCATTCCCGGACGCGCTTAAGGGGCTGAGCAGCGCGGAAGAGGCTCAGGACCAACCAATAGAAAAAGATATAACCCCTACCCGCGTCTCTAACGCTCTTAAAGATTTAGGTATAGCCAAGCAACCAGAGCCAGTCATTGAGCATAAGGAAGAGCCCGCAGCGACCATTTATGATGATAACGGCTACACGCAAGAACAGTTATCCATGCTAACTGATGATTTACTTAAAGCCATTCAGTCCGCAAAAACCATAGAAGATTTAGATGATATTAAAGAAACAGCTAAGCCACTTACTGGAAACCTAAGACAAACTGTTGTGAGTGCATACAAGGCTAGAAAAACAAAAATCATGTCTGAATCTGTTGCTGAAACAGATGATCAAACAGAAGCCGCTAAAGAATATTTCGGAGACAACCAATGAGCGATTTACACAAAATACAGATAACTGGCCGCTTAGGTAAAAACCCTGAGCGCCATGACACACCACAATTTAAAGAGGCTAAGGCCAGCATCGGAGTAAACAACAGCTTCAAAGAAGGAAACGACTGGAAAAATGTCACGACATGGTATCCCATCGCCTTCTATAACCATCTTGCCGATAAAGCAATGAAGCTGGAAAAGGGTCAGAAGGTTTTCATAGATGGCAAGCTCAGCGTAAAAACTTTTATGAAAGACGGTCAAGAGCAGAAATATACGAAAATCGTGGTTAACGACTTCTTTGTATGTAGCGACGTTAAATCAGCAGCAAAGACTAAACAGCCTGTTGCTGATGATAATTATGACGATTTTGATGATGTGCCATTTTAGAGGATTTGATATGCAAGAAAAAGAATATGAGCTAGATGTAAGTAAGCCTATGATGTTTAGAGAAGACCCTACCGTAGCTGACGTTAAATATCTTGCTGATTATATTAGTAGTGATGGCGATGAGCGCATGGCTTTTTTAGTGACCCTAAAAGATGGCGACCAATATATATCAGCTAGATATAGGGACGGGCGTATATTCTACTGGAGAGACGATTGTGATGACATCATCAACGTACCAGAAAAACCTGCGTTTAGCTGGGATAAGCCTTATCGGGTTAAAAATCATGATTGTAAAATACTATCTAATTTTATCCATACCTACATAGATAATAAAGGTTATGAATGGCGACACGGATTAGTAGTAAAGCATAAAAATGAAACTTTCCCGTATGTTCTTTGGGCTAACGACGCTGGTGAATGTAGTAGCAGGATAAGTTTAGAAAACTACGAGCCGGAATACGCATACACTATTTTAAAGGAATCACCTAACAACTATTGTGTACGCGAAAGTCGCAAGGGATATATTGGCTCGACCTTGGTAGCGGATTTTAGAGAAAAAGCAGACGCCGAATTATTCAAGAAAATCAAGGAGCAATGTCTATGAATGAAGTTAGATGTAGATGTGCCTTTTGGTGTGGAGAAAATTGTGCAGACCAGGAAAGAATGATGAAGTATAACGCCGCTGCGGTAGAAACTGAGTCAATGCCGCAATCTAAGCCGTTCCAGCGAAAAATAGTGCAAATAGCGGTAGATACAGATGTTCTATATGCCCTGTGTGATGACAGTACCATATGGCTCAGCAGGCCATTCAGAGGGCATAGCGAGTGGGAAAAATTAAAAGAAATCCCATAAAGGAGGGTTAATTATGAGCGACACAGAAGTAATGTCATTTTTTCGCAGCGCACTAGCTACAGATAGCAACATCAAAGTTGTTGAATTTCTTTGTGATTTGTTGAATGAGAAAAGTGGTATAGATGAAATTTTAGAGCGGGCGCTATGAGGTGGGTGGCGTTCGCTGAACGATGGCCAGTAGAACAAGATTACTATTATGTTTGCTGGTGGCTTAAAAGGATAAGAATACGTAAAATTGTTCCTATTATTAAAAATTATCATTGCGGCACGTGTTCCCTAATCATTGGTAACGATAACACGTTTAAAGAAGATTTACTTTGGCCCATGCCCACGCATTGGGCTGAGATTGAGGATTAACAACATGCAATCAAGAATGAGTACAGATAAAAAAGCTCGCAAATTCTTTTTCAGCTATTTTTTCTCAAAGGGTGAAGACAATGGCTTTGGTCATACCATCTTTGAATTCGGCAAAATAGATGAAACATTTATAGATGAGGTAATTGAATTTATGAAAAACAACCATGATTTTGAGCAAGTAACGATTCTTAGTTTTCAAGAATTGCCAGTTGGTGAGGTGGGATGATGGATTACATTTTATTAAAAAAATACTGTGAGTTGTCAGGAGAAACTAAAGATTCAGTATACGGCCGTATCAAGCGAGGCCAGTGGATCGATGGTTTGCATTATAAAAAATCAAAAGATGGTAAAATTTGGATTGACCCAATTAAGGTGAAAAAATTATGGATAGAAAACGAGCCAGTACAAACACTAAGTATGCAGGCGTAACTATACGCCATAGCACTAAATCAAGCGCTATCCAGGTAAGATTTACTTACAAAGGTGTTACGTGTAGAGAAGTTTTAAGCATTCAGCCAACCGAGGCTAACCAGCGTTATGCATCGAGACTGTTGGCTGAAATACATAATAAAATTGAGCGCGGAACGTTCTCCTATGTTGAATATTTCCCTAACTCCAAAAAAGCTAAGCTATTCGGATATGCCGTTTCATCTGTCTCGCTTGAAGTATTATTTAATGAGTATTTAACAGAATCAGAGAAACTACTGGAACACAGCACATTTGTTAATTATCGAAAGATTATTAATAAGTATCTAATACCTAAGTTTGGCAAGATATTGGTTAGGGATTTTTATCCGAAGCATATCAGAAAATTTATAGAAGAGTTAGAAGTTAAACCAAAAACCATACGTAACATATTAATACCGCTTAGAAATGTTATTGAGAATGCGCTTAACGATGATTACATTAAAAGCAATCCTTTTGAACGGGTAGCTATCACCAAGCTATTAAACAAAAAGAATAAAAGTTTTACTAAAGAGATAACAGATCCTTTTAATAGAGAAGAAATTAATGCGCTAATCGAGCATGCGTGCCCTGCTCTAAAGTTACAATTGCAGTTCTGGTTTTTTACAGGGCTTCGAACTTCTGAATTTTTTGCATTGCTATGGGATGATATAGACTGGATAAAAAACAAAGCGTTCATCTGGAAGGCAACTGTTTACGGAAAGAGTAAGGATAGAACAAAAACAAAATCAGGTACGCGTGAAGTCATGTTGTTACCGCCAGCAATTGAGGCGTTAAAGAAACAGAAAGAGATCACATTTTTGGCCGGTAAGCATATTTTTATGAACCCAAAAACTAATGAGCCTTATTTGCGTGATAAACAATTTAGAGAATGGATTTGGAGACCGCTGTTAAAGCGCGCTGGCGTACGTTATCGCCATCCCTACACTATCCGCCACACATTCGCATCAATGATGCTATCTAATGGCGAAAACATTATGTGGGTAGCAAAACAAATGGGGCATTCCACTGTTGCAACCGTAATAGACACTTACGGAAAATGGATACCGGATGGCTCTGTATCAACAGGCTACCAAACTAAAACTGAATGGGATAATTTTTTAGAATCGGCACAATTGAGGCACAATAAAAATGCTGCTAAGTAAAAACCCAATAACAATAATGCTTTCAAGGCGCAAGGTTGCGGGTTCAATTCCCGCCGCCTCCACCAGCTTTTATCGCTGTAAGTCTTTGATTTATATAGTATTTCTCAGTTTATATCACCCTAAAAACCGGTTTGCGGGCGTTTTGAAAAATCACATTTAACACCTTATTTATAATATTACCATAAGGTGCCTTGGTAATATTTTATCTTATTTATAGAATAATATTTACGATAAAAACGATCAAATAGCGGAATTAGATGGATTGAGTAGCTATTTAGTAGATACTCAACCATCATTTAAAGTCTTGATAAAGACTTAGTCATTTCCTTTATTAGAAAGAGTATCGTCCTAATTGTGTACCGTTACCATTTAAAGTCTGTATAGAAAAATTATCATTATTAGCTTCCTTGTTTTGTTTATTTATAAAGCCTGCACCTGCACCAGCAGCACCACCAAACAAGGTCATACCTGCTATGATCTTAATTTTTTCCTCTGGCTTTTCTTTTTTTGAAAAAGCACTCATAACTAAACCAACAGCTAAACCACCCAAAGCTCCCAAAGCGGCTCCCTTAGCAATATCTTCATTACCAACCTGTTGAGTAGGTATTAATGTTTTATCTAAAATAGCGGAGCAAGCTTGCATAGTAAACGTAGACTGTGAGGTTTGCATGGCCTCACAGAGCGATTCTCCAATAGGCAGAGTGTTTGGATAATGGCGAGCATGATTACTTAAAGTAACATTTTTTATTATATGATATAGAGCTTGATATCTCTCCTCGCTGCCACAAGACTCTCTAACTGCTAAAAGGTTATTCTTGACAACGCAATTACCCGTACGTTGCTGTATCTCGAACAAACCATAAGTCAATTCATAATCACGATCTACCCATGGATAATTTCCCGCATAAATTAGAGGTAAGGCATTGGCCTTATCATAGCTTTTTGCCTTAATAATATTAGCAATAAATTGCTGAAATTGTTGTTTGTTCTGAACAGAAAAATCAAAAAATGCCATTTTTTGATAAATATGATTTTCTAAATTAGGATGAGGTTGATGATGTTGTAATCCTTCACCAAGATTATTAATAGTTACCAATATTCCATTATCCACTTTCTTAAAATTGAAGTAAATAGAATGACCTTTATAACCACTACGATAACGTACTATGCTATTATATTTCAGCTCATCTATAGCTTGTTCAAGTTCATTTAAGCTATTTTTACTATATTGTGGATCTAACATAATTAGTTGAAATGATTGTTCAAGCTCTTGCATTAATAATTCTAAATGATGATAAATACCATCTCTATATGACGTTATACACCCTTCCAAAATAATCCTAAAGTGTAATATTAAATAACGAATAGGTTTCCAGCCATTTTCTTTCTCTACTAAACATGGGCCTTCATTAGAGCAAAAAGCTTGTTCTGTGGACATTATTGAATTAAAAACTTTTTTCCAATGCTTGTCTTTCAAACATGAATCCAATTTAAAAAAAGAATTAACTTCTTTATCCAGAAAATTTTGTAATTGATTATGCCCTTGAGGCGCAAGGCTTAAAACATCATGCAAAAATTGATTCAATTTCATTGCTTATCCTTTTAAGTATTCAGGTAATTAATTCAAGGTATACAAAAAGATTTAACGAATTAGAGGTTATTTATAATTAATTTTTTATTAGAACTCGAAAAAGCGTATCGCTTTACTAATAGCTTGTCTACTAGTTTCTAACTTAAGAAAATAGATAGTTTAGTTAAATTTAAAGAAAATTAAGCCACCTTAACCGCCATAGACCAATCCTTCACCCGCTTATACCCGGATTCGGTATTGGGTTGCAGTGAACTTGATCCGATTTAGTAGAGGAAAAGCGGCTGGTTTTTCGCAAGAAGATTTTGCCAACCACATTGATATGAATCGGGGGTACTATGGCATCATAAAATGTGGCGAAATCAATGCCACGTATTTGAGTATGGAGAATTTGAATATACTTTTAAAGGAGCTGATACCACCCGAACACTAGGTAAACCTGTGCCTAAAAGCTCAGGACATTTCTTAAGCTTTTGGCTTAAGAGTCCGGGTAGCCACCAAGTTCCGGGCACAAATTTGCCTACTATAAACGGTTTAGCAAAACTAAAGCTTGCTAAACCGTTTAACTGGATAAGTATCTGCACAACATAGAAAGTTTTTTGATTATTATCAAGCACTTATTTTTACCTGTAGCAAATTTCAGGCAATAAAAGCCATAACTCACACATGAGGCAACCAACATTTAAGGGCTTTTGTGAGTTCCTCGATAAGAAGCGGCTTGGTATAAAAGTCATCAAAGCCTGCTGCCAAACAGTCTTCTTTCATCGATTTACCGTGTGCGGTAAGCGCAATAATAATATTAGGTTTGAGCCGATGCCTTTGCTCATAAGCTCGCATGCGTTGAACAACTTCGATGCCGGATAAATCAGGTAGGCCAATATCAAGGAATATTAGGTCATAATCTTGTGGAAATAGACTAAGCGCTTGCGTTCCGTCTTTAGCCAATTCAACTTTAGTGCCAAGCTGCTCTAAAAATAAGGTATTTACACGTTGAATAATGGGATCATCCTCAATTAATAAGATTTTAGGCATGGTAATAAATAGATTTTTATGGTTACCTTGAGCCGTTGCTATTTCGTTAGAATTATTGCCTGACCGACTTTGAAATCTGGATTGTGTTATTTCTCTAACTAACGGAGGCATAAAATTGCCGGCTTGACGATTCGGGTAAAATTGCATACTATTAAATTCTTAACTTATACGTCTTGTTGAATTTTAACTTGATTAGAATTCGTGGCTCAAATCAAGTGCTTCTTTTGCTTCTTCTTGTTTTATTCTATGGTATATCTCTTCACGATGGACTGATAAATTCTTAGGTGCATTAATACCTATCCGCACCTGGTTACCTTTAACACCTAATACGGTTATCGAAACCTCATTACCAATCATAATTGTTTCACCAACTCTACGCGTTAAAATGAGCATATGGCCTCTCCTTTGGCTGGTTGTAAATAGACATGGGCACAATAAAAACTTAATACTTTACGAAAAGTTAAATTCCTCGGGTGTTTGGTTTTACCCGTGATCAAGTTGTGTACCGTTTGAGTAGCAAGCTTAAGCTCCTGCGCTAAACGGTTGATGCTAAAACCCGTTGTAAGAACAGTTTCTTCCAACATGCCTTGCCAATTGGATTTGGCAGCTTTAGGTTTCACACTCGCGTTTATAGCTACATCAAGCTTAAGCTCGCTAAATTTATTATTAGAATAGGTTAAATGGGATTGTAAAGTGTTGTTATAGTTATTATTAATTACTTTGAATCCAGCATTCCTGCTTATTTCCATGTTTAACTCCCGTGTTTCAACTTATATAAGATTAACTATTCCTAGTTAACAACTTTACATATGCTATGAAACCACATAGCAAAAAATATTAAAAATCTATGTTTTACAAAAAAATTATCAGGGGATAATTATCCTAAATATTTTATAAAAATATTTCTTGTCGATTTTTTTCAAAAAAAATTGAGTAAAAATATTAAATTTAAAGCAGAGATTTTTAAATCTGTATTTAAAAGGAATAGAGAGTTGGGCAAACAGCAGTAGATTTAGGCTGCCTCAGTAGCGGCGGCTTCCCCTAATCTAAAGATTTTACCTAATGTTTTTTGAAAAATAGATGGTAAATATGAAGCTGGCTCGAAATTGCCACCTGAATTTTCTTTTATCCAATTTATTTCATTAAATCTATTAAGCATTTGATCATCAATATTAATTTTCTTCTCAACCCAATTTGTAACCACAAATTGTTGAATAAGTGGATGAAGCATAACTCTACCATTGATATTAAATTGCTGTAACTTAGGTAAAGTAGATATAGCCTGTATTAACGCACCAAATAATAAGCATCGTGTTAATTGTATGTCATATGGATGAGCCGTTTCACCACTTCTATCAAAATTAATTGGAAATCCACCCTGAAAAATATGAATGGAAGCATTATCACTTACTCTATAACAAATATCCTCTAGTGGATCATAGGGCCACTTATTTAAATTACTATTCTGCTGAATTAACCTTAGTAATGAGAGAAACTCTTTGTCCTCTGAAGAGCAGCTAATAAAGTATTTATGTTTATTGACCAGTTTTAAAATATTGCATTCAGCGCTAATATCTCTGCCAGTGCAACCAAAAACATAGTCAGCTTTTGCTATAAGCTCACTAATGCTATTACACCACTTCACCTTTGCTAAGCTTTGAATTTCTTGAGGAAACTTATCATAAATCAAAACCTCATAGCCTAACTCTAAAAGTTTCTTAACAACAACTTTTCCAATTATACCAACACCTATCACACCACAAGATACACTACTATTAATAGGTGGTAGCTTATCAACAAGTTTTTCGATTATTTCATTTACAATTATCTTTGCTTCAAGATATTTTTTTGCGGCACAGGTAGCTACGTCAATAAATGGTACGGGTAAATTTAACACTTGGGGATTAAACAAGCCTGCTGTTGTTTGTTCTATTCCTATTACCGGAACCTTATCAAAAAATTTTTTAGTAATAGATTCTAAACATCTTCCACCATCATCTAAAACAACTAAGGCACTCACATATCTGCTAATAGTGTGCTGATAAACTTTTTCCCACATTTTAGTGATATCTTGTTTAAACAGCACGTCATATTGACCTAGTACGCTCAAAGGAGTAAGTACTTGGGTTTGTAAGCCAATGTTACTTAAATCAGCATAAACATTGTCACAGGTAGAATAATGCTTTCCAATAAGAAAAATATTATGTGGATTAGCACCTATAGATATTAATGCTTGAAAAAGATCAATAGAAGATTCTAGTAAATGTTGTACACAGACAAATACTGTATTACTTAGATCTGGAGTGCCCGCAGCTTTTATCTGCTTAACAAATAAATTCAAAGCCGGTAATGCCGTCCATTCCTTGCTCATATAAATACCTCTTAGTTAACCATACCCGGTCACGGTAACAAATTGGCTTTAATCAAATGGCAAATAGACTCTAGTTAAACTTGCTACTTGATATCCTTGTGGGAGACAAAATTAAATATTAATAGCTTATATACTCTTCATCTCTATTATTGATTACAAAAACTCAATAATTAATAATACGTCTGATTTTTATAATTGCCGGTAGGATGACAATAAATAGATTGATAGTCAATCGTCTTATGAGCTGACTGAGGAGTTTACAACTAGATATAAAAGGATTAGAAATTTTTATTTGAAATTCTTATACAACCTCTAAAAAATGGACCTTTATATGGAAAAGTTTTAACTTCAAATCGACTTAAACAATCTGCAAGATTTTGGTCACCTTCTAAAATATCTTTACTATGTGCGATCTCTTGAAAGCGATCCTCTTCATTATGAAAATAATCAAACATAGCACTTTTAATAAATTTGTATATATGACTATCATGGCTTTCTAATATTCGCTCTAAGGTATTCATTAATGTCTTAATATCTCTTATTTCAGAAATAATACTAGGCGCACGTCGGATAGCGGGTGTTCCTTCTAATAAGGTAGGATAAGATATTGAATAATAAGCTGAAGATACATCTCCTCTAGCCCCTAATACATAGGGCTGCATAACAATTGCTGCATATTCCTTTAATTGATAAATATGCTGGTAAGCATACTCAACTGCAAGTGATGGAAGCATAAGTTGGCTTGTATCAGCAGGTTTAAATCCTGGGACTGCTCTGTTAGCAAGAAATAAAAGGTGCATAATTGTATCTACGATATAAGGACCTGGCTTTAAATTTCTAGCTCTTATTGCAGAAGCAAATGACTCCCACATAATGCTATACTCAGTCTTAACCCGTGTGTTTTTTGATTGAATCCAGCTTTTCTTTAAAAGATATTTATGAAACCGTAGCCACCCAATATCATCATCACGATCTTCTAGCCAGTCTTTAGTAAAGATAAGGACCTTACAAGTCCAGGGTGAATTTAAATTGCTGCGGTAACCGATAGTCTTTATAATATGCCATTGATCTGATAATTTTTTAGGTGGCTCAGAAGATACGCCGTATTCTGCCCTTAGCTTTTTATGGCCGATAGCATCCGTAACCTTTGCACCTAAAAAGACCGAACGCGCTCCAGAAGTTACACTCCAACATGGAGCTATTGGACAACCTGTCATGGGCATTATGGCTTCAAACAGTCCATATAAATCTCCAGGTGTAAAAACGTTTAGCGGTATGATTCGCTCACCTGCTTCTAGAAAAACTTCACTACCATTTGTCAATTGTAAGATAAGCGGAGTTGGGCCATAACTTAGCTCTTCCCTATATTTATCAGGCAATCTAGAGTCATCCAAGCGATGTAAGCGCCCATCTTTATCGGGTAAACAGATGGTCCCTAAATCGGTGATTTTTTCACCATACAGATAAGTGGCCTCAATAAGTTTATATTTTTGATTGGGGCTTATCTGCTCTATAATTTCATAAAGCTCTGCATCAACTTTCTTAACATCATCTCTAAAATCAATCCAGCTGCCTTCTCTTATAGTGCAAGCCGGATGCGGTAATTTTACTGCCATACGCTACTCCATCAGCAAATTTAATGCCAAATTCAATCTTCCTTTACCAATCCAATTTATGACCATCATAATCAATAAAATTTCCCGTTTTTGCAAGTGTTAAATGACTTAAAACTTCTCTCATCCCTTTTACAGATTTAGCAGGCGTAATAGGCGCGTTAGAACCACCCATACCCGTTTGAACCCAACCGGGATGTAAGGACACGACAATAATACCTTTTTCTTTTAAGTCAATAGCCATGCCCTTAGTAATGGCATTTAAGGCCGCTTTGCTCGCCCGGTAGATATAACTATCGCCTTGAGTATTATGGCTTATGCTGCCCATATTACTGCTCATATTTGCAATCAGTTTAAGCTGACTATTGGCAATATTGTTAATAAGGACTTCCACGATCAATAAAGGCGCAAGCGTATTAATTTTAAATACCTCAAGGGCTGCAGTTGAATCAGTTTTACCAAAGGTTTGATTTTGCGGTCCCCAGACGCCTGCATTATTGAGTAAGAGATCAATAGGTTCATCTTTAATAAGTTGAGATAAATGATGAATACTTTCGTTCATAGATGTGTCTAAAGGCAATATGGTTAGGAACCTATTTTGATCTTTAAGCTTTTTCAATTCATGTGCTTCATCTGGTTTTCGGCAACAGGCGATGACTCGCCAACCATTATTAAGATATTGTTTTGCGAACTCCAAACCTATGCCTCTATTAGCACCTGTGATCAATATAGTATTCATAAAAATCCATTAAATTAAATTTGCTATCATAAAGTTAATGTTAGTCTAACGATTAATAAATTGTGAGGTAGCAAAAGCAACTTGTACAGGAAAAATGGAGAGTAATATAAAAAAGCGCAGTATATTGGACTTATTAATTTGCGGGCGTTTTGGAAAATCGCAATTATCACCTTATTTATAACTACAACTCATGCCTAATGACATTGAAAGCTACATGGACTTTTTTGCATAGGTTGCTTCACTGCTTGCCTCTACTATTATAGAACCTTATAATTTTAGCACTTGAATAAAGTTTTTTAATACCCTACTTTTTAAACAAAAGGACTCTAGTTATGGGTAAAAGAAAAGCGGTTCATGAAGAGCAAACTATTCCTCCATCGAAAGAGGCTAAGGTCACTACTAGCCAGCAAACGCTAGCAACTCAAACTGCTATCGAATTTATCAACGAAGAGAACAAAGCTGAATACAAAAAATTAATATTGGATTGGCTTCAGTCTGATTTCAACAGAAAAGAAAAATCCGAGCATGACTTTTGGCATAACCGAGAAACCATCGAAGAGGCGTTTGATAATTGTAATGCTATGATTGCGTTAAACAACCAAAATCAAGCGGTTGGCTATATGATATGGGATATTTATGATAGGAGTGCAGAAATAAATATCGTAGAAGTGAGAGAAGCTTACCGTCGACAAGGTATTTTTAAAAATATGCAGGCCACTTTTATTGATAAATTTACTGATACCTTCGTGCTAACAGGCTCTGTTCTTCCTCAATCGGAAAAAGCTTTTGATAATGCAGGCTGGGAAAGTGTAATTGTTGTTCCTTTTAACAGAAAAAAGTACTATAAAATAATAAGGCCAGGATTACCTATGCTTGATGTATTGCCTGATGGCTGTGTTATTGCAGTTTGCTCAGAAAATTATCATCAAGTTCAAAAAAATCCGAATAAATATAACCATTTAATGAGATATTTTCAAATTGATTTAGATGAACACCAAAAATTACACACGCCAATCATCACAGATTTTCACTATGAAGGGTACATCGGCGTCTATCTTAATAAAGAGTTAATAGTGCAAGGTAAAGCTAGGCATATCTTTAATAATGAAACCACTCTTGATACCGCTAATCTCTTGATTATTGATAGGATTGAACCACATCAACCGGAACTTTTTAATGCAAAAGGATTTTTTAATCAACCTCAGCAAGAAGCTGAGCCCTTATCTCCTTTTAAGCAAAATATCTCAAATTATTCACCCTTTCTGTTTAATAGTTCACCGCGACAAATCTCTATTGAGGAAAAACATGAGGTTATCGAAGATAAATGTAGTAAAAAAGCAGACAGTCGCTCGATATATACTTATGGTGCGTAGCCCAGGTTAACCCTTCATTTCAATAAAACTGAATGGTATTGAAAATTTGCTAGGAATTTTGCTAACACTTTTAGAATAATGATTAGGCAAGCTTAACCGCCATAGACCAATCCTTCACCCGCTTATACCCGGATTCGGTATTGGGTTGCGCTATCCACTTAGCATAAACTTCAATGATCATTTTCGTATTTTTATGGCCCATTTGCTTAGCCAGCCACAGGATACTATCACCCGCAGAGAGCATCATCGAGGCAAAGGTATGACGCGTTTGATAGGGATTACGGTAGCGCACCTCGGATTTTCGCAAAATATAGGTCCAGCAGGTTCTACGAATTTTACCATCGGTTTCCCCACGGGCTATCGGTGTGCGGGTTATGAAATACCAGCTTGGATTTCATGTAAGTATAGGATTTTTGTGCCTTTAACGCTGCAAGTACTGGTGGTAGTAGCCCTGCTCTAGTTTTGGTGGCTTTCACTTGTTTCTTCACTACCGCCCGTCGCACTCTTATAATGCCTTTGATCCAACCAATGTCATCCCACTCTAAGGCCATTAGCTCTGACGTGCGAAGTCTTGTGCAAAAAACAAATTGAAACGGTTTTTAGCTTGTCCTTCAGCCTCAGCTAAAATCGCCTCGATGGCTAACCTATCAAAAGGGTCTGGTTCATAGTTTGTTTATGCTTGTTACCCATCGTTAAAGCCTAGCAAAATCTTTAAAAACTCAGATCATTTTTATTTAAAAAATAAATCTACGAGTTAAAATCTGGTTTTATTATTTAAAGCATGATAGTTTTAAGCCCAATTGAATAATTGAAAGGTTAAATTATGCAACTTAAAAACGAGGTATTAAAAGATCCGGTAGATAAAATCTTGTCCGATATTAAGCCGTTTGATAATTATATGTGGAGAGAAATTATAAATAAGGTTTGCCACTTAACCGATACCGCAAAAATCGGTATAGAAGCTATTTCTCCATTTGGATTTGAAGAACTTGACAAAAAGTATTTAAAAAAACAACTACGCCGTTATTATTGCTATGTTGGTATTCCCAATGAAGTTGATTGTGATCTAAATATCATTGCTCAACGATATAGAAACAATTTACTGCATTGTATTGCTGAATCCGGCATCTTCGCTATTGATGATATTGTTATCATTACTGAAAACCAAAGCTTTTTAAAATTAAAACCCGATTATTATGACTGTCGATACACTGATAAACTGATTGATATACAAGTACGCCACGTCAAAAAAAGTATTTTAGATGATTATGCAGAATATTTGATGGCTTCCTTGGCCGCTCATCTGCTAAATATAGGTGAAGCAAGAGAATACGCAACTAATCAAGTACGTCGCCGACGCTATTATCAGCTGTATATAATACAGGAGAAGTTATTTGGCAGGTACACGCAGCCAATGACAGATAGCGAAAAAAAAGATTATGAAGCCTTATTTTGTCGTGCAAATAATGCTTTGCAGTTGTTTTTTACTCCAGAGTTATTGTATGCTCCACCCGATACGGAGGAGATGAGAATTATTCAGGAAACCATTAAACCTCGCGTTCAGAAAATGCATACGGCTATTCGCGGTAATGGTAAAAATATAATCAAAATTTCAAGCAACGTCTATCATTGTCCCGGAGAGATTTGTCTGGAATTAGAGCGGGATATTTATGACCAGGTCTATCAGCAAATTAATAATAATTATTTAAATTTTATTTAAGAATAAAAGATTTTCTTAGGGTGTTTTAACGCTATACGAATACACCCTTTTAAAAATCGGCTTGTGTTAGCAAAGGTTCTTTCACCATATTCGGGTGGAAATAACATTAAATTTGGATCCTGCTCAGGCATTTTTGCAGGATCTATAATTTCACCAAATTTATCATTATCATAATGAAAAAATTCAAATGACACATTATTATTTGGTAAAGAATCCATAAGTACTTTTAATACCATTCTTAATTCTCTTGTCTCATCCATTAACCTTGGAACGTTACGCGGCCTAACGCCATACTCTAGCAATGTGGGTAGTGCTAATGAATAATATACGGGAATCTCAGGATCAGATAAATGATCGGGATACATAATAATAGGAGCATAATTTTTTAATTGATAATGATAAATATAGGCATCTTGAATAAGCCTCAACGGCATGGCATCTTCATTTGCACCGGCGGGCCTAAAGCCTGGATAAATCCCCTCGCTTATGGTAAGAACATGTTTTAAGGTATTTATGGTGTAGGGTTTTGGCATCCAATTTTTACGGGTTAAGGCTTTTGCAAAATCCTCCCAAGCCACATCATAATTCATATTATTCCGGCAATTGAATGATTGACGCCACGCTTTATGTAACCAATATTTATGCAATTTGAGACATCTTACATTCTGTTCAAAATTCTCCACCCACTTTTTACTGAAAAATAAAATGTCGCAATACCATTTGTTTTCAGTTTTTGCGCTATGAGTTATTTCTATAAATATTTTATTATGTTCTAACAAACTTTTAGGCGCATAACCTTCAATATTATAATGTCGTTTAATACGAGTATGTGAGACGTTATCGGAAATCTTAGGCAGCATAAAAACTGTTCGCGCCCCTGCTGATAAATTCCATACATTTCTAACAAACTTAGTAGGTGGTGGATCGAATGCTTCCCATAGACCGAACATTGTTCCGTTATGAAAAAGTTTTGAGGGCATTATTCTGTCTTCGGTTTCAAAATATACTTCAACAGACTTTGTAAGAATAAGCCCCAGCGGTACAACTCTATAGCCTAAATTTTTACTGATATAATTAGGTACTTTGGGATCATTTAAAGGCAGTGTATCACCAGATATCGTAGGTAAATGGAGGACACCCTGATTTAATATTTTAGTTCCATAGGAATAACGCGCCTTAAAAAAAGTATATTTAGCGCTTGGATTTACATCATCAATAATTGCAGCTAAATCTGGATCGGATTTTAGTACAAACTCTCGTGCTTTATCCCATGTAAGCTCTTCAATATTCACATTTTACTCAATTAATTATCCTTTATTTGCAAGTATAATGAGTATTTATTTTTTTACAAAAAATTTTCTATTTTACTCATCAATTTTTGCTGTCAATTTTTACTGGCAAATATATTCATTTTTTAATTTAATCCAATATGTTTGAATTAATTTTCTGCTAAATAATAACTAGAATTTATAGATGCCCGAGGATCAAATTGACTCTTTGAAATTATATTAAGGATGTAGGTATGGAAGCTTTTAAAAACGCTGTAAAAATTTTAGTGGTTGATGATTGTGATATCAATCGTAAGTTACATAAACTTTTATTGGAAGGCGAATTTCAAATAGATACAGCCGCTAATGGGCTTGAAGCAGTCAACGCTTTCAATGATGAAAACTATAGTGCAGTTATAATGGATGTGGATATGCCAATTATGGATGGAATAGAAGCAACCAAAGAAATAAGAAAAAAATCTATCATACCGATTATAGGTGTAACGGGTAATCACAATAAAATTAACATTTGTCTATCCGCTGGCATGAACGAAGTTTTATTTAAACCCTTAAATGTGGATTTGAAAAACATTATAAAATTGTGGCTTAAATAATTATTTAAGAAAAATGAGTTATAGATATCTAGAGTAAATTTGCCATCTTCTTTTTTAAAACCAAAGTTTACTATCAACCTCCTTACGATATAAGCTCATCCACTTCAGCTTATACCTATAGTCAAAGGATTACATTACTTTCGGCGATAACGCTTAACTACTTCTTTCTTCTTAGCCTATACTGATTATCAATAGAACTGACATGGAAGTCAGTAAACGCAAGGAAGCGTTACCAACTGCAAGCTAAGTAATGGATTCAAACGGATTTAACAGGATTACAGGAAGTAATCAAGGTTCAAGGATGAACCGCTTGCAGTTCTATTTATTTTATTCTTTAATCTCAGCCAAGAAACCAGGGACTTTGTTAACAAAATAAGCTAAACATCTTGTCTATTCTCTTTTATATTATCAAAATGCCTGCTAAAAATTATCCTTAAGATGGTTGCTTTATAATAATCATAACTTTTTTGATGTAAATCATTTCTATAGCTAAAATATTAGCTTATACCTATCCTGTTAAACCATCTGCTATAGTAAAGATAAACGCTGTGGGCTAGGCTAAACTTAATAAGCGACTAGCTATTAGGATGATAGCGGGATGGCATAGGGATGTGCCTTGGAGCCCAATAAGTTTAGCCTAACCCATAGCGCTCATAAGGCAGGTGGTTTAATAGGTTTGATATAAGCTATGAAATAGCTTTCTTAGAAATTATAATGTTGTTTTTTAATCTGAGTTAAAGCATATTAAGGCAAAACCATGACTGATACTTTTGAAATTAAATTGGCAACCCTTGAGGATGTGCCTCTTATTCTCTCTTTCATTAAAGAATTAGCAGAATACGAAAAATTATCACACGAAGTAGTCGCTACTGAAGAGCTGCTTAGAGAAAATTTATTTGGTGAAAAAGCCTGTGCAGAGGTGGTCATTGGTTATCTTAATCAGGCCCCTGTGAGTTTTGCTCTCTTTTTTCATAACTTTTCGACTTTTTTGGGTCGTAAAGGTATGTATCTAGAAGATTTATTTGTAAGACCCGAGGCTAGGGGCAAAGGCATAGGTCAAAGCCTATTGAGCTATTTGGCTTATTTAGCTAAGCAAAGAAATTGTGGGCGCCTCGAATGGTCGGTGTTGGACTGGAATGAGCCTGCCATTGGTTTTTATAAGCATTTAGGAGCCAAACCCATGGATGAATGGACGGTATTTAGGGTAACGGGGCAAGCCTTAGACGATTTAGCGGCATCATGTAAAAACCACCTGACTTAGCAAGAATATGAGTGGAGTAAATTGTAGTTTTAAACACGGCCATTAGAATAGCTTTTTAAAGTAAGCCTTAGTTAATTTATTTTTCAAGCTTAGCAGCCCTACAAAAACTCTTTAATCTTCACAATTTACTTTACCTAGGTTTTTTTTCGCATAAACTTGCTTACAGTAGCTGTTAAAATACAAATCAGATATTCACATGCAACAAACAGATGTTATTATCATTGGCGCCGGGGCCGCGGGTTTGATGTGTGCCATTGAAGCTGGCAAGCGCGGGCGTAAGGTGCTAGTGCTTGATCATGCCAATAAAGCCGGCAAAAAAATTCTGATGTCGGGTGGTGGACGCTGTAATTTTACTAATTATCATATTCATTATGATCGCTATATTTCACATAATAAACATTTTTGCAAATCGGCATTAAGCCGTTATACTCAATGGGATTTTATAGAGTTAGTGCAACGCCATCGCATTCCCTTTCATGAAAAAACATTGGGTCAATTATTTTGTGACAACAAATCAAAAGACATCGTCGATATGTTACTGGCTGAATGTAAACTAGCCAATGCAGAAATTCATTTAAATACTAACCTTATCAAGGTAGAGAAAGCTAACGATAAACATTTTAAATTAACCACCAGCCGTGGCCAGTTATTTTGCCAATCTTTAGTAATAGCCAGTGGTGGATTATCTATACCCACCATGGGTGCTAGCCCACTGGGTTATAAAATTGCTGAACAATTTGGCCTGAAGGTATGGCCAACCCGTGCAGGTCTTGTTCCTCTTACTTTACATATAGCAGATAAGGAAAAGTTAGCCGAGTTATCTGGAATAGCAGTCGATTGTTCAGTCAGTAATGAAAAGCAAGAATTTAGAGAAAATCTTTTATTTACACATAGAGGCCTAAGCGGTCCGGCCATTTTACAGATCTCATCGTATTGGCAAGCAGGTGAAAGGCTTTTAATCAATATGCTGCCAGAAATAAATCTGGTTGAGCAACTCAAGCTAACTCAATATCAACAACCGCAAAGACAACTAAAAACAGTGCTAGCAGACCATTTACCTAAACGAGTTATTGAAACCTTTATTGCAGCCGAAATAGCAGAAACTAAATTACGGGCTATCTCTCATCAAACTCTTGAGCAGATTGGGTTAAGTATTAATGCTTGGCAACTTAAACCCAATGGCACAGAGGGTTATCGCACGGCCGAGGTTACCTTAGGAGGCGTGGATTGCGATGCCATTTCATCTAAAACGATGGAAACTCATTCTATTTCCGGGCTATATTTTATCGGTGAGGTATTGGATGTCACCGGTTGGCTTGGAGGCTATAATTTTCAATGGGCTTGGTCATCGGGCTGGGCCGCAGGTCAAGTGGTTTAGTCATCAGTAAATTTTAAGCTATAAATTAAGGAAATAACCATGCAAATATGGGTTGACGCAGATGCCTGTCCAAAGGTCATTAAAGAAATTTTATTTCGTGCGGCTATGCGTACAAAAACTCTTATTATATTAGTGGCCAATCAATTTCTGCCCACGCCCTCCTCACCATTTATTACTAAAATGCAGGTATCTGCAGGTTTTGATGTGGCAGATAATCATATTGTGCAAGCTATGCAGGTAGGCGATTTAGTGATTACTGCAGATATCCCATTAGCGGCTGCAGTTATTGAGCAAGGAGGTCTTGCCTTAAATCCGCGTGGTGAGCTTTATACGCAAGAAAATATTAAACAACGTCTTTCCATGCGAAATTTTAATGATGAATTAAGAGGCCTAGGTATGATAACCGGTGGGCCGGTTAAATTTAGCCAACGGGATATTCAAGCTTTTGCAAATTGCCTAGATAAATTTCTCAATAGCCGTTAAGCCTGATTATAGGTAGCTTTTTATCAAACTGCACGAATCTCTTGTTCCTATAGTTTTCGGGCTATCAATGCACCTAACCAAACCATTAACAAACAGAGTCCTAAATTAAGCGCCACATTCAGTAATGCTTGTTTGATATTCCCACTTTCTAATTGGCTCAAAGTTTCCATAGAGAAGGTTGAGAAAGTAGTAAATCCTCCCAAAAAACCTACTAATAACAAGCTTCTTAACACATTGGCCATACCATCTAAGCGCTCAAGTAATAAAAGAGTTAAAAATCCCATGAGTAAAGACCCCAGCATATTAACCACTAATGTTCCATAAGGAAATCCACGCCCTAAATAGGTATACATTCCCAACGAAACAAGATAACGTAAAACAGAGCCTATAGCCCCGCCAATGGCAATAAAGATCATAGCTTGCAATTTTTAGTTCCTTACATAATTCTCAACTTATAAATTTCCTTACCATATGCTAGTACTTGGCGGGATTATTAAAAGCCAACTTAATCCTATAATATCCATTATTTATTTAGCAATGGATTTATTTTAATTTTTAAGCCAGAAAACACCATCAGAACTCTATTAAATAAGCTCCTATAGAATACGGCAAGCTCAAGAGATTATTAAAGTAAACCGCTAAAATTAGCAGGGTACTCAAGTAAGCGGAATTGTTCGGTTAAATTTTGCAATTGTTCTTGCCAGTAACGCGGAGTATTAAACCATGGAAAGTTCAAAGGGAAAGTGGGATCTGCCCAACGCCTTGCCAACCAAGCCGAATAATGAATCATCCGCAAACTGCGTAAGGCCTCAATAAGCCGCAGTTCAGCTAAATTAAAATCATGAAATTCTCTATAGCCTCGCAAAATTGCATTTAACTGGAGATTAACTTCTTCCTCGGTATTGCCCGAGATCAGCATCCAGATATCTTGCACAGCAGGACCCATTAAACAATCGTCTAAATCAACAATTCTAGGCCCACTATCGCTCCACAGTACATTACCTGCGTGGCAATCACCATGTAAACGAATGGAGTTGAGCCTATCAATTTTCTGAAAACATTGCTCTACTTTTTGTAATACCGCTTCAATGATACGAGCATAATCTTGCCTTAATTCATTAGGGATAAAATTATGCTGCATTAAATAATAATACGACTGATAACCATAGGTTTGGGTATCTAATGTAAGCCGATGTTGAAAAGATGTACAAGCACCTATCGCATGTAAACGCCCAATAAATCGTCCCATCCAAGTTAAGTGCGCTAAGTTATCCAACTCTAAGGTTCGTCCACCTTGGCGAGGAAATAAAGCAAAGCGAAAACCTTGATACTCATGCAAACTTTGATTTTGGTTTAAGACTAAGGGAGCTACTACGGCGATATCGCGCTCAGCTAACTCCAGAGCAAATTGATGCTCTTCGAGAATAGCGTCATCACTCCAACGATAGGGTCGATAGAATTTAGCAATAAGAGGTAAAGATCCTTCAATGCCTACCTGATAAACTCGATTTTCATAACTGTTTAAGGCTAGCAAACTGCCAGTACAATGAAAACCAACGCTTTCAAGAGCCTCTATGATTAAATTAGGATCTAGCTGATAATAAGGCGTATTACTATTTTTCAAAGCTTTAGGCTTCAAAAAACTGGCTCACCATTATTTGAATGGCGAGCCAATCTAAAAGTTGTATGTTGCAGTAAGCTAAACTTAACCAACAACAGTAACATCTTCAGCTTGAGGACCTTTTTGTCCTTGAGTAACGGTAAATTCTACCCGTTGCCCTTCCTGTAAGGAGCGGTAACCTTCTACTTTAATAGCACGGAAGTGTACGAATACATCTTCACCTTGCTCGCGTTGAATAAAACCAAACCCTTTATCATTGTTGAACCATTTAACGGTTCCAATTTCACGTGCCATAACTTATAACCTTTATATCTAAAATAAAAAAATTTTAACGCTGCTTAATCTTTAGATTAACTGCAACTAGATTTAATTGTAACTAATACAATTTTTTAAGCAACTGTTATAATTTAGCAGAAATTTTTTGTGCAGTCTGTATTTTAATGAAAAAAACTTCTTACTTTGTGTATATTTTACTTTGCAACAATGGTTCGTACTATACGGGCTATACAACAGAGCTTAGCAGACGTTATCAAGAACACCTGCAAGGAACCATTAAGTGCAAATATACTCGTAGCTTTAAACCCGTTAATATCGCACAAAGTTGGCAGATCGATGAAAAAGGCACCGCCTTACAAATTGAAAAATTTATTAAAAAATTGAGCAAAGTCCAAAAACAACAATTAATTTTGTTTCCCAATAAACTAAAAATATATTTTGCTAAAGCGCGAGTATTTACACCATGCTTGTCATAACTTCAAACATTTTATTAAACGAAGCCGAAATTGAAATATCATTTATGCTAGCCTCGGGGCCTGGCGGACAAAACGTCAATAAGGTAGCCACCGCCGCACAACTACGCTTTGATATCAAGCGTTCTCCTTCACTTCCCGAAGATGTGCGTAAGCGAGCCATGACAATGGCTGGAAAAAAACTCAACTTACAAGGTGAGCTGATCATTAAAGCCAGTCGTCATCGTACGCAAGGACGCAATAAACAAGACGCTTTAACCCGTTTGCAAGAGTTACTTAGGCGAGCCGCCGAACCGCCTAAAATGCGAAAAAAAACCAAGCCCTCCTATGCCGCCATTCAGCGGCGCTTAGCCACTAAGAAATTACAGGCTAAAACTAAAATGTTACGGCGCAATAAGCATGATGATGGAATTTAAGTTAAATATTATAAAGCTATAATAAATTATGCTATGCTTTAAGATATTACTAAATTATTCAACCATGTTATGGTTAATGATTTCAATGCGCTGCATAACCAATTTACTTCTTTTCAAGAACAGTGCAAGAGTTGTTTAGGGATTAGTGCCCTACATATTGAAACTAATCGGCAAGTACATTTTAATGCCGAGCATCATTTCTTTATGTGTAGTACCTATAAGCTTCCAATTGCCGTTTGTCTGTTGCAACAAGTTGCAATAGGCCAAATCCAGTTAAGTCAATTATATGAAGTCACTGAGTTTGATCTTCGCATCGGGGTTTTGTCTACCCTTAATCAATTTAATTTTTCTCATGCAAACTTACACATTTCCGTTGGTAACCTTCTACAGTTAATGTTACAAGAAAGTTGTAACTCGGCAACCGATATCCTTTTAAGATTAATAGGGGGCCCTCCCGCAGTCATGAACTGTTTACATCGGGCAGGGGTTCAAGACTTACATATTGAGCATTATACTCTAGAACTTTTAGCGGCTTTGGACGGCATAGAAAATTTGCCTGCAAACCATCAGTGTAGTCCTAATCAATATAAAAAGCTTGAACAGCTGGTAACTCCAAAACAACGCCTTAAAGCTCGCATGGCCTTTAAAATTAACCTGAATTTTGGATAAGCCAATAATCTCTATTAAAGTGACGTTGTAAAATAATTTATTTATCCAAAACTCGGGTTAATTTAGCTTAAGCCGCTCTTTT
>Ga0182739_1001180_pt1 | contig 28582 bp, 24 predicted proteins | sample eDN5th30CBELigBY_FD_128873 | JGI IMG/M metagenome (GOLD analysis project Ga0182739, IMG submission 128873) | Enriched backyard soil microbial communities from Emeryville, California, USA - eDNA 5th pass 30_C BE-Lig BY (version 2) (version 2) | ecosystem: Environmental > Terrestrial > Soil >... | reverse complement strand
TGGAAGCTCCTGCTCGGCCTCCTGCTGCTCCTGCTCATCCTCGGATACATCATCAAGCCGCGCTTCTCGAAGAAGATCAAGCGCCGGCCGACCGTGACGGGCGTGCCGATCTCGTTCAGCCAGCGCGCCGAGACGGGCAACGGGAAGTTCCAGGTCCTCAACGCCCGTCGCTTCCTGCCGTACCTCGCCGACACCGCGACCCTCAGCTACACGCCGCGCGGCATCGGCGGCTTCCGGACCATGAAGCTCAAGGCGCGGCGCGGCGGAAAGATGGTCCTCCTCAACTGGAAGGCCATCGCCGAGCGCAAGAACGTCGCCATCAACGGAACGGACCTCAACGAGGAGACCCGGCGGCCCCCGCTGCTCAGTCCGTCCACCAACATCACCGCCACCGTCCCGAATCAGGTGCGGTACGAGCTCTATCTGAACAACTGACCCGCCTCGCGGCGACAGGCTCCGAAAGGACAAGACAATGCCCATTGCACCCACGCTCATCCTCGGCCTCGGCGGCACGGGGTCCAAGATCGTGCAGAGCGTCGCCGAGAAGGTGCGGGAGAGCGGATCCAGTCAGTCCGAGCGCATCGCCTTCGTCGTGTTCGACACCGACATCAACGACCTCGCGCGCATCAAGCAGGCGGACCCGCAGATCCACACGGTCCAGACCTCCACGCGCAACACGGTCGGCGAGTACCTCACGATCAACACGAACGCGCGGGACAACTGGTTCCCCGTGAACGAGATGCTCAACCGCAAGACGCTCACCGAGGGCGCCGCGCAGGTGCGTGCGATCTCGCGCCTGGCGTTCGACACGACCCTCAAGGGCGGCAAGCTCGACGAGCTGCACCGGGCGATCGAGACCCTGTTCCGCATCGACAAGGACCAGGAGGAGCAGGCGCTGCGCGTCATGATCACGAGCTCGCTCGCCGGCGGCACCGGATCCGGGCTGATCCTGTCCGTCGCGATGTACCTCGCGAACTACCTGCGCACCAAGTACCCCAAGGCGAAGGCGATCACGCGCGGCTTCTTCGTGCAGCCGGATGTCTTCTACTCGGTCATCAAGGCCACCGAGGAGCAGCAGAACCTGCAGGTCAACGCCTACGCCGCGGTCCGCGAGCTCGACGCGTTCCTCATGAAGGGCGACAACACGCTCCCGCCGCAGTACAGCGCGCTCCAGTTCGAGTTCCCGCGCGTGGCCGCCGAGGGCGTCGAGGCGATCTCGGCCATGCCGTACGACTTCTGCTTCCTCTTCGACGCGAAGAACTCGTCCGGCGGCACCCTCGACTCGTTCGCGACCTACCTCGACCACGCCGCGACCTGCATCTACACGCAGTCGATCGGCCCGATGTCGAAGAAGTCGAACTCGCGTGAGGACAACGTGCTGCGCGAGGTCATCAAGAACGACGGGCGCAACCGCTACGCCGGGGCGGGGGCGTCGCGTCTCGTCTACCCGTGGGCGCACGTCCGCGACGTCGTCGGTCTGCGCTGGGCCGACCTCGCCCTGTCCACGCAGTGGCTGCAGTTCGACGACCAGTACAAGGACCGCCTGGAGGCGCTCGCGAAGCAGCGCGAGCGCGGCTACCCCGCGCACGACCTCGACATCGCCACTGAGTTCATCGTCGCGATCGAGGAGAACGCGAAGAACAAGTCGCCGTTCGCCCGCGCCGTGCAGAGCCAGTGCCTCGCGTACGACGAGGACGGCATCTCGGTCATCGGCAACCGCTGGGACGAGTACCTCGGCGCGCTGCACAAGCACGTCGTGAGCAATGCGGCGCAGCCCAGCCAGGAGACCCTCAAGCGCAGCGCATCGGCGCGCATCGCGGCCCTCGCCGACACCGCGGACTCCGACGACTACGTCGGCGCGTACTACGAGCTGAAGAAGTACCACGACATCGTCGAGCGCGACACGGAGGAGACCGCAGGCCTCATCGCGTACACGATGTTCCAGTCGGACAACCCCGGCATCACCCGGCTGGGCGCCGACCACCAGCTCGAGACGTATCTCCGCGAGAAGGTCAGCGGATCGTTCGTGCACCCCGTCTCGGCGCGGTACTTCCTGTACCAGACCCTCAAGGGCCTCAAGCAGCAGAAGCAGCTCGTCGAGACGCAGCTGGCCAGCACCGTCCGGTTCTTCGACAACTTCGAGCAGAGCGCGTTCGACGACCAGGCGACGGAGGAGATCGAGACCGTCGACGACTTCGTGAACCGCAAGCGCTCGCTGCGGGAGCGCATGCGCAACAAGCCCGGCGCCGAGCTGCAGGAGCTCACGGACAAGTTCCAGAACTACGTCCGCAAGGTCGGCGAGCTGCGCGACCAGACGGTGTACGCGAAGGTCCTCGACGAGGCCATCGCCTACGTGTCCGGCATGTCGGCGTCGTTCGAGACGTTCTTCGAGACCCTGAGCGGCAACCTCAAGCGCCTCAAGACCGACATCGAGATGCAGCGCACCAAGTACGACGACCTCAAGGGCTCGACGACCCGGTACGTCCTGGCGACCTCCGAGTGCCTCGACGCCGTCTACGACTCGATGCCGTATACGGGCGGCGTCATGAGCGTCGACTCCGAGCTGGCTGAGGCGATCTACACGAAGGTCCGCGACTACTACATGCTCGCGGACGGCAAGGTCGGCAACTTCTTCCAAGACCTCTACCGCACGACGATGCTCGGCTACTTCTCCGACCAGGTCATGAAGCGATACGCGTCGCAGATCGACATCGACATCATCGAGGCGCTCGAGCGCGAGTACCGCATCACCGCGAAGAACTACGAGGCCGACAACGTCGCCCACTACGTGCGCGGCGAGATCGACAAGGCCAAGCGCCTCGCGGCGCCGTTCCTCGAGCAGCCCCTCGGGGAGGAGCGCCACCCGATCGAGGCGTGCGCCTACAACCCGCGCATCGAGGGCGACTCCGATCCCAAGCGCAAGAGCCTCATCTCGGAGCTGCTGGGCAACTACGGCGGCGAGCAGGACGAGGAGATCAGCCCGCAGGAGATCCTCTTCTACAACGCCCTGTACGGCATCCGCGCCCGTGACCTGCCGAAGTACTCGCCGGCCCGCGTGCTCACGACCGAGAAGCGGCCGGCCGGGCAGTACTTCGACGCCTACTACAACCTGGTCTCGGGGATCGAGCCGGCCGTCGAGGCGACGAAGGTGATCACGCCGCACATCGACCGGCGCTGGCACTGGATCTCGCAGCTGCCCGACCTCGACGAGGGGAACCAGGCCGAGCAGATGCGCCGCATCCATGACGCGCTCCTGCTGGGCCTGGTCCACCGCCGGATCGTGTGGACGGCCATCCACACGGACCACCGCGTCTACCAGTACCGGTCCGACCAGCCGGTCGACCGGGACTTCGTCGTCTCGAACGGCACCCCGTGCGACCACTTCCACGAGGTCGTCGACGCCCTGACGATCAACCCGGTCGCGGTGCGTGAGATCACCGAGGCGGTCGAGCGCGACACCAACCGTCACCTCGAGGAGGTGCGCACCCAGACGTTCGGGCAGACCGAGTTCGCACAGTCGCTGGCCGAGGGCATCCGGCTCCCGGAGCTGGAGCTCGTCGTGCCGGCACTCGCCCGTGCGCGGTTCACGATCTTCGACATCGGCGCGTTCTACGCGCTCACGGTGCCGAAGGAGCAGTACTTCGACATCCAGCTGCACGACATGGTGGCCGACTTCATCCAGCGCATCCGGGACGAGGTCGAGAAGGTGCAGGACGCGAGCAACGCCGTGCCGACACTCGCCGCCGTCCTGCGCGAGCAGTACGACCGGTTCGAGGGGCACATCGACGCGTACCGCGAGGTCGGCGGGGCGCCGTTCGTGCGCAAGCTCGTCCAGCTGCTCCGTCCGCTGGTCGACATCCTCGACGACCTGCACCTGCGCGAGGAGGCGGCCCCGGTCAAGGCACGCCGCGAGCAGCTGCAGAACGTCTAGGCACCGGTTTCGTGTTCACCGTCATCTTCCTCAGCCGTGCGGCGAAGCGGATCTTCGACGAGTCGAAGACCTTCTTCGACCCGTTCTGCGAGGCCGATGAGATCGCGTTCTGCGAGTGGAACGAGTCTCCGACGGCGCGCGGACTCACCGAGGCGCTCCCGCAGCTGACGGACATCATCCAGGGGCGTGCGCAATGGCGGGCGGTCGTCGTCGACCATGCGGACGGGGATGCCGCGCGGCATCCGGAGAACCCGTTCGACTTCCTCGACAACACCGAGACGGTGCTGAACCTGGAGGAGTCGCCGTACCCGCTCGTGCGCATCGCGCACCACCTGCTCGGCTACCCGCCGATGACGGCCCGCGACTTCGAGCCGGTCGTGACGTATCGGGGGGAGAACGGCGGGCGGGTCGTCGGCTCGCAGCCCGGCGACGACGTCAAGGAGGCGCTGAGCCGGCTCGGACGCACCGAGTCCGACGTCCGCATCGAGTTCCGCCAGGTGCCGTACACGCCCGAGGAGCAGGCCCGCCACGCCGCGCTGACCGAGCGCTACCGCATGAAGGAGGTGCCCCCGACGGAAGTCGTCTTCGTGTCCACGCGCTCGCGCCTCGGCGTCGACGCGGCGGCGCAGCTGCGGGCGGCGTGGCGCACCGAGGACGAGCAGCACACGTCGCGATTCGTCGAGCGCAACGACTACCCCGCCGCGAGCCGCTTCGCCGTCTACGACCTCCTCAACCCGGAGAACTCCGGCTACGAGCAGGACAAGCTGCGCTTCTGGATCGCGGTGCTCGCCATGTCGGTCAACACGATCCCGCCCAGTGCGTTCCAGGCGGACCGCGTCTACCGCCTGGGCGTCGAGTTCAGCGACGCCGCGCTCGGCGAGCTGCTCAACGCGCACATGAGCCGTCTCACGGCGCTGCGCGAGCACGTGGACACGATCCTGCGCCGCCCCGAGCGGCCACCCGAGATCGACGTGCGGGACGTGTTCGGCGACGAGCGCGTGCCCGTGCGGTTCGAAGGCATCGGCGGGGCGGAGCTGTCCGTGCGCACGACCGGCTTCGGGGTCGCCACCGATGTCCCGCGCAGCGAGTCCTCGGCCTGGTTCGCGGAGTACGACGAGCTGCAGTCCAACGCGATGCAGTTCGTCCGCCGCCCGCGGCGTGTGCTCGCGCGCGCCGTCTTCGACGCGCGCGCCAAGTCGCGCGGCTTCCTCGACCAGCAGCTCGTGCTCAGCGACATCGAGCGCGAGGAGATCGAGGACGAGCTCACCGAGCGGGTGCGGGCGCTCACCGAGCCGGCCACCACCGACATCCTCGACCGGGACAAGCTCGCCCGCCTGCTGGAGGAGCAGAACCGGACGGCGAGCCGGCACATCGCCCAGCGGATGCGGCTGTGGACGATCGCCGCGAGCTCCGCCATCGTGCTCCTCGTCTGGCTCGGCGCGTTCACGCCCTACCTCATCCAGGCGGCCGACAAGGGCGCGGACGCGATGGCGTGGAGCGTGTTCGTCGTGGCGTGCATCGTGCTCGTCCTCGCGGGACTCGGTCTCGCGATGCTGCTGTGGATGCGCCATCGCCTCGTGTCGATCATGCGCGGGGTCAACGCGACACTGCGCGAGTTCGTCGCCCGCGTCAACAACGGCGCGATCGTGTTCGGCGAGTACCTCTCGAAGCTCGCGACGTACATGCGCGCCCGCGCCCTCCTCATCGGCTCGCAGCGGCTCCGCGTGCAGGAGGACGCCAGGGCGCGCCGTCTGCGCGCCCTGCGGGCGGAGGCGGATCGGGTGATCGACGTCGAGCGCCGTGTCGTGAAGTCGCTCGGGCAGCCGGTCAACGTCCGTCGGCTCACGACGGGGTTCGCGAACTTCGACATCGACGAGCCCCGCCAGGTGGCGGCGTTCTTCCAGTTCGACGTGGGGGAGCGGCGTGCGCGCTTCAACGAGTCGGGGGAGACCGTGCGCGCGCCCTACGACTTCGTGACGCGCCTCACCCTCGAGCGCCTGCGGATGTTCGAGCAGCGCGGGGATGGACCGGTCGAGACGGTCGGATCGACGGGGGCCACCGCATGATCCTGCCGCTCCTCGGCCACGCCCTGGCCACCCTCCCCGTGATCGGCGCCCTGCTCCTGCTCGTCGCCGCCAACTCGAAGCGGCTCATCCGCGTCCGGCAGTATCCGATGCCGTTCGTCGCCGTGGTGTTCGCGATCGCGGCGCTCGTGTCCCTGCACGCCCTCAACAGCGGGGTCGATGCGGTGCTGAGGACGGTGTTCCGGGTCGTGCCGTTCCTCCAGGGCCTGTACGACACGACGTGGCAGTACGTCATCGAGAACACCGCCGTGGTCCTCGTGTTCCTGGTGGTCAAGCTGCTGCTGCGGCGACTGTTCGATCGTCTGTTCCAGGGAGAGCGCTTCCTCGGCAGCGAGCTGGTGACCGGGGTGTACCGCTACGACGCCGACGAGGGCGCGTGGTTCGTGCGGCCGGAGAACGCGTCGCTGCGCACATACCTGCGCGGGTTCTACATCGGGTCGCTCGTCCTGGTCGCCGTCCTCCTCACCCTCGCGAGCACCTATCCCACCTGGGCGGGCTTCGCCGCGATCTCCTTCCCCGCGCTGGCGGCGCTCGTGATCGGCGAGCTCTACTTCGCCGTCAACGGCGCGACCCGCCGCGAGTTCACCGGCGACGCGTACGGCGAGGTCGACCGCGCGCACCGCGTGGCCGACTACTCCGGACTGCGGGACGTCCTCAAGGACACGTTCCCCGAGCGCATCGTCGACGACGCGGTGAGCTTCTCCTCCGCCGACGCGGTCGAGACCTCGGCGCGGATCGACGCGCTCGCGCGATCCTCCGCGGAGGTGGACCGCCTCGCAGCGGGCTACTTCGCCCGGATCAAGCAGTCCGGACGCGTGCTCGACTCCAACCTCGTCGGGGCGGCGGCCGACCTCATGCGGGGCCGCAGCGTGCTGCTCACGAACCCGTTCTACACCGACCTCACGCCGTACCTGACGTTCCCCGCCTACTACCACCTGCTGCAGTACCGGAAGTGCCTCGTCGTCTCCGGACGGGATTCGATCGCGGAGGACCTCGTCGGATGGATCGCCGGCGGGCTCGAGGCGATCACCGGCGTCCCCGGGCTCTGGCGCGTCGACGTCCTCACCGGGCAGGGACGGCCGGATCTCGATGTGGGCGTGCTGCGGTACGCCGACATCCACAACCTCGACATCCTCCGCGAGAACGACGAATTCCTCAGCGAGGTCGAGTACGTCATCCTCGCGGAGCCGTCGCGCGTGCTGTCGGCGGGCCAGGTGGGACTGGGCGTCCTGCTCAGCCGCTGCGCCGGCACGGGCACGCCCGTCTTCGCCGCGTTCGACCGCAATCACGACGGCCTGGTCGACGCGCTCTCCCACCTCCTCAAGGTGGACATGACGGATGTCGTCGCGACGGCGCTTCCGCGCGGGGTCAGCACCGAGATGGTCTGGGACGTGGGCGGAGAGCCCACGCACGCGGCGGTGCTGCCGGCCGTCACGCGGAGCCTCGGCACCGGGACGGAGATCGCGGCGGTCGCACTGAAGTACCACGTGTCGCAGGTCCAGTGGGTGGGCTCGGAGTCCTTCCCCGTGCAGGACATGATGTGGATCGCCGGCCAGTACTACGCCCCCATCACGGCGTTCGCCGAGCTGGATGTGTCGCAGGACGCGCTCGCCGAGGTGGTGACGGCGCGGTCCAATCCGTGGGACCTCACGACGGCCGCCAACCGGTTCCTCGTCGTCGAGGACGAGATCCGCAACGTGTACGAGTCGATCCGGCTGTATTCGACCAGGGCCACCGTGCAGGGTTTCGTCAACGTCATCAGCCAGGACTACCTGCTGCGCGACTACATGGTCGCCAACAGCCGCATCTTCTCGGCCGATCCCAAGGCGATCCCGTCGATCGTCCCCGACTACGCCCGCACCGAGCGCAACCTCGTGCTCCGGCTGCTCATGACCCTCATGACCTTCGGGATGACCGAGGCCGTGCTCGCCCGCGAACTGGAGCTGATCGGTCGCACCCTGCCCCCGATCGTCGAGCCGCGCGAGGCCGACCCGGACGAGCTGGACCGGGTGACCCCCGTGGCCGCCCTGCTGCACCAGCTCGTCGTCACGCACACCGGCGCGACCGATCTCACCCTCCTGAAGTCGCTGCGGACGCGCCTCGACGAGGACGACGAGCGCACCGAGCGGTTCTACGAGGTCGCGGGCAGCGCCGAGCTCGACGCGGTCGTCGAGCGCCTGCGGGCCACCTATTTCTTCGTGGAGGGGGAGGCCGAGGACCAGGACTACATCGGCGCGGTGCTGTTCGGTCACGTGCACCAGGCGATGCTTCCCGGTCAGTTCCTCACCTACGCCGGCAAGTACTACGAGGTGCTCAGCATCGGGACGTCCGTGCAGCGTCGTGGTGTCGTCCTGCGCCGCGCCGCCGAGCACATCCGCGGGCGGCGGGCCTACCGCAACCTGCGCGCGTTCCGGATCGGGCAGACCCGCATCGCCGAGCATCCGGGAGCGGACATCATCACGGGGGGAGTGGCGGTGCGGCGCCTCTTCGCGGACATCGAGGTCGAGTCGCTCGGCTATCTCGACCTGCCGTCCCGGTCCGACGTCGTCGGCGGGCGCGAGGTGCTCATCGCGGGAGTCCCGCCGCGGGCCTACACGCACAAGCAGCTCCTCGCGATCCACCTGCCGGAAGTCTCCGCGGAGGTGCGCGCGACGATCGCCGTGCTCCTCAACGAGCTGTTCGTCACGATCTTCCCGGACGCGCACCACTACGTCGTGGCCCTCACGGCCGACCCCGAGGAGCGCTTCGCGCCGCTCCTCGACCGCCTCACGCTCGCGCAGGACAGCGACGCCATCTACATCGTCGAGGACAGCCCGCTCGACATGGGGCTCCTCGTCGCCGTCGAGCGGCACTGGCGGCGCCTGTTCGAGATCGTCTCCGACTACCTCGAGTGGCAGACGACGCCGGCACCCGAGCCGGTTCCGGATGCCGCGGCGGACTTCGTCGCGGTCTTCCCCGGGGACACCGAGGAGGAGCTGGCGGAGCGGCGCCGCGTCGCGGAGGAGCAGGATGCCGCAGGGACCGTCGCCCCGCGGCCGCCACGTCGGCGGTCGTGGTGGCGTCGTCTCGTCGCGTGGGTGCGCGCCCGCTTCGGTCGTGGACGTCGCCCCCGCACCGCCGAGCCGGAGCCGTCCGCAGCGCCCGCCGGCGAGCCCGAGCCGACGGCTCCGCCGCCCGCGGAGGAGGGCGCGCCGTCCGCTCCTTTCATCGTCGACCGTCCCGACACCGGGGTCGAGGTGGAGTGGACGGGCCCGGGCACTGCGGCGGAGCCGGCGGAGGCGCCGGACACGGAGGTCGGGGCCTCACCCGAACCCGAACCCGAACCTGAACCCGAACTCGAACCCGAACCCGAACCGTCCGCCGAGCCCGCGGAGGAGCCCGAGCCGGCGGAGCCCGCGGAGGAGCCCGAGCCGGCCGCCGAGCCCGATCCCGACCCCGAGGATGACACCGTGCAGGAGCAGCAGCGTGCCGAGTGAATACCTGACCTACGGCGGGGCCCCGGTGGCGGAGGCCCTCGCGATCACGCAGACGCGGGACTATCTGCGTCGTCACGGCTTCTCGCGCGGCTACCTCGAGCGCGCACGCGAGGCGATCGACGAGCACAGCAAGCGGACGTTCACGTTCGAGCCGATGAACGCGAACTACTGAGACTTATGCTACGCGAAGCTCATGGGCGGCGAGTTCGACCGGCTCGAGGACGGCCGCGAGCGCTGCCTGCGCTGCACGCGCACGGTCCTGCGCACGGGGGACGAGTTCGAGACGATCCTCGGCGAGGTCAAGCGGAACCTCGAGACGGCGTTCGGCATCACGATCAACACTCCGCTGACGGCCCGCATGGTCAACGCGAACGCGATCGCCGCCCGATCCGGGGAGACCTTCCAGCCGACGCCGGGGGTCGACGCCCGCGTCCTCGGCTTCGCCGAGCAGTCCCGAGCCGGGTACTCGCTCTACATCGAGAACGGGTCGCCGAAGCTCGCCGCCGTCGCCACCATCGCGCACGAGCTGACGCACATCTGGCAGTACCTCAACTGGGATGTGCGCGAGATCGAGCGCCGCTACGGCGCGCGCAACCGGCTCGCCGTCTACGAGGGCATGTCGATGTGGGTCCAGGTCCAGTACCTGCTGTTCATCAAGGAGTTCAACGACGCCGAGCGCCAGCAGGCGTACGCGCTCCAGCGCACCGACGAGTACGGCATCGGCTTCCGCCTCTTCGCCCGGCGGTACCCGCTCGCGCAGGACGGCGACATCGGCGGCGACACCCCGTTCCGTCATCCTTTCCCGCTGTAGGGCACACGAACGGCACGGATGATGTCCTCTCACGGTTTCGCAGGTCTGCGGCGGGCGCGCTCGCGCGGTGCGGTGGCGCTCCTGTACGCCATCGCCGCCGTCGTCGTCCTCGCGCTCCTCGCCGTCATCGCCGTCCCGGTCGCCGCCGCGATGGGTGGCGCGATCGGCGCCGCCCCCGCGCCGGCGGTGTCGCAGACGTCGTCGCCCGCAGCCTCCGCCACTCCCGCGGCACCTCGCCCGACGGAGACGACGGCGACGCCGCCGTCGCCCACCGCCGCGGCACCTCCCACGACGCCTCCACCGGCATCCACGCCCGACGCCCAGGCGGCGCGGGCCGCGCTGGAGCGCCTCGAGACCGTCGACGGACGCTCGATCACGCGCTATTACCGCGAGGCCTTCGGGCAGGCCTGGTACGACCAGGATCGCAACGGCTGCGACACGCGCAACGACATCCTGCGCCGCGACCTCACGCAGACCGTCATCAAGGAGGGAACGGGGGGCTGCAAGGTGCTCTCCGGCGTCCTGGAGGACGTGTACACCGGCACGACCGTCAACTTCGTGTCGGGCAAGGACACCTCCGTCCTCGTCCAGATCGACCACGTCGTGCCGCTGTCGTGGGCGTGGCGCCACGGCGCGGAGAGCTGGAGCGAGGACGACCTGCGCGCGTTCGCCAACGATCCGCTGAACCTGCTCGCGTCGGTCGGCAGCGTCAACCAGTCCAAGAGCGATTCCGGTCCGGGGGAGTGGATGCCGCCCTCCGCCGCCGCGCACTGCTTCTACGCCCAGCGGTACATCGCGGTCCTCGCCAAGTGGCGGCTCGGTGTGGAGCCCGCCGACCGCTCCGCGCTGGAGACCGCGCTGGAGACGTGCCGATGAACTGTCCGAAAGCCGCCCCACAGCAGCACGCGCGCCCATAGACTGCCGACGAGGACGACCGCCTCGACCGGCGTCCGGGAGGGATACCCATGCAGCTGGGAATGATCGGGCTCGGGCGCATGGGCGCCAACATCGTGCGGCGCCTCATGAAGGACGGCCACGACTGCGTCGTCTACGACGTCAACCAGGAGGCGGTCGCGACGCTCGCCGGGGAAGGGGCGACGGGCGCGGCGACGCTGGCGGACTTCGCGGGCAAGCTCCAGGCGCCGCGCGCCGTGTGGCTCATGATCCCGGCGGGGCTCACCGGCGAGGTCGTGGAGCAGCTCGCCGCGGTCCTCGATGAGGGTGACATCATCATCGACGGCGGCAACTCCAACTACCGTGACGATGTCCGGCGCGCGAAGCGCCTGCGCGAGCACGGCATCCACTACGTCGACGTCGGCACCAGCGGGGGCGTGTTCGGCCTCGACCGCGGCTACTGCCTCATGGTCGGCGGGCCGGAGGAGGCGGTCGCCGCCATCACGCCTGTCCTGGAGACGATCGCCCCGGGGCCGGGCGACATCCCGCGCACGCCCGGCCGCACGGGGGACTACGCCCCTGAGGAGCGCGGATTCCTGCACTGCGGCCCGTCCGGCGCGGGGCATTTCGTCAAGATGGTGCACAACGGCATCGAGTACGGGATCATGGCCTCGCTCGCCGAAGGGCTCAACATCCTCGAGCATGCGGACGCGGGCGTCGAGCAGGCGTCCCACTCCGCCGAGGTCGCCCCGCTCGAGGAGCCGGAGTTCTACCAGTTCACGATCGACACCCCGAAGGTCGCCGAGCTGTGGCGCCGCGGCTCCGTCATCTCGTCGTGGCTGCTCGACCTCACGGCGGCGGCGCTCGAGCAGAATCCGACCCTGGACGGGCTCGCCGGTCGCGTCTCGGACTCGGGCGAGGGCCGCTGGACGGTCAAGGCCGCCGTTGACGTCGGCGTCCCCGTCCCGGTGCTGGCCGCCTCCCTGTTCGAGCGCTTCGCGTCGCGCGACGAGGACCACTACGCCAACCAGCTGCTGTCGGCGATGCGCCTGCAGTTCGGCGGGCACCAGGAGCTTCCCGCCGGCGACGTGCTCGAAGCCGGCAGCCGCAAGGCCGACTCCAACTGAGCCTGTCGGAGCGGATGTCGGAGGCGGGTGACACGATCGCGGCATGACGCGCTACGCGATCGATGCGCCGACGGCGCTGCGGATCGTCCGCGACGAGCGGCCGATCCCGGCGGCGCACGCCCTCGTCGGCCCGTCCCTCCTGCGCTCGCACGTGCTGTCCGCCCTCTATCGCGACGTGCGGGCGGGGCGTCTCGATGAGCGGGCGGCTCGCGCCGATCTGGACGGGCTCGCGGCGTTGAAGATCCGGCTCCTGGGCGACCGCGTGTCGCGGGCGACGGCGTTCCGTCTCGCAGAGCTCCTCGACTGGGACGACACCGCCCTGGCGGAGTACCTGGCCGTCGCGACCCTGCAGGCGGACGTGCTCATCGCCGCCGACGACGCCCTGGTGCGCGGGGCGGAGGGACTCATCGCCGTGGCCGCGTACGACGACCTCTTCCGCGGATCGTGAGCCGCGGCATCCGCCCTCAGGGCAGGAACCACCCCGTCGGCCCGACCTCGGCGCCCATGCGGGGGACGTACTGGTCGAAGTACACCTTGGCGACCAGCTCGCGTCTGCTCGTGACCCGCGCCTTCTCGAAGATCGACTTCAGGTGATCCTGCACGGTGTAGGGCGAGACATGCATGCCGGCCGCGATCTCCTTCGTGTCCGCGCCCCGCAGCACCATGGCCGTGACGTCACGCTCACGCGGCGTGAGGCCGAACGCGTCCGCCGCGATGCCGATGATCTCCTGCGGGCGCGCCTGCTCGATCGTCACGACGACATCGCCCACCCGATCGGGCGTGCCGCCCAGAGGAGAGGCGTGCATCACGAGCCACATGCCGTCGCCGGCGCGCACCCGCACGCGCGGCACGCGATCGGTCTCACCGCGCGCGAACCGGCGGGCGCCGCTGACGAGCGCCTGCACCATCGTGAGGGGATCGCCCGGGTCGGGGACGTCGGCGATGAGGGCGAGGTACGCGGTCGCGCCGGGGCTCGTCTGGACGATGTGATCCTGTGCGTCGACGATGACCACGGCCGGTCCCCGGTCCTCCGCGGCCGCCCGCGCCCCGGTCGTCGCGAGCAGTCCCGCGCGGATGCCGCGGGTGAACGCGGGCGCCACCTCCCGCAGGAACGCGAGGTCGTCACGGCCGAATCGCGGCTCGTCGGCTCCACGCAGCATCGACACGGCGCCCCACGGGCCGCTGCGGTCCATGAAGACCACGCGCGCCTCGTCACGGTAGTCGAAGCGCGGGATCATGAACTCGGCCATCCGCGCCGATCGGGCGATGTCGCCGTCGAACGCGTCGCTCACGCCGAGGACGGCCGTGCCCTCCTCGACCATGGCGATGAGGGTCGTGGGGTCCTCGATGCCGTACTCGATCTGGGCCCACGCGACATCGGCGTCGTTGTGCCCGGCGATCTCGCCGACCTTGCGCACGCTGGAGACGAGCGCGGTCGCGGGATCCAGGGTCGTCACGCAGGCGCCCGCGAACGGGACGACCCGCGCGATGCTCGCCATCGCCTCGTGCATGAATTCCGACAGGGGCAGGCCCGCACGCGACATCACATCGATGTCGCTGCGCGCACGTCCCACTTCGAGCGCCGTCGCCACCGGACCAGTGTGGCGCGCGCGGCGCGTTCGCGCCATCCCAGTTCCGTGGGGGGTCGGAAATGCCCACTCATCAGGGATGGTGTGCTTCGCCGCACCCCCGACATCGTGGTGTCATCCTCCACTCTTCACGAAAAGGAACTGCCATGAGCATCACCCTGCCCACCGACGCGGCCACCCGCCTGCGCGACGCCCTCGGCGATCGGGTCGCCCTCGCCGGCGACGCGGAGTACGACCTCGCCCGCGGCGCCTGGAACACGGCCGTCGATCAGCGCCCGTTCGCGGTCGTCCGGCCGGAGTCCGCGGAGGAGGTCGTCGACGTCGTCCGCGCGGCCACCGCCGCCGGGCTCCGCATCGCGCCGCAGTCGACCGGTCACGGCGCCGGCGCCCTCGCCGACAACGACCTCTCCGACGTCGTCCTCGTGTCGCTCGCACGTCTGCGGGGAGTGACCGTGAACCCCGATGCGCAGACCGCGCGCGTCCTCGGCGGCACGCAATGGAACGACGTCGTGGTCGAGGCGGCCCGCTTCGGGCTCGCGGCCCCGCACGGCAGCGCCGGCGGCGTCTCCGTGGCCGGCTACTCGCTCAGCGGCGGGCTGTCGTTCTATGGACGCGCGTACGGCCTCGCCGTCAACCGCATCCGCGCGGTGCACCTCGTCACCGCCGACGGCTCGCTCGTGACCGCCAGCGCCGCCGAGAACCCCGACCTCTTCTGGGCCGTCCGCGGAGGCTCCGGTGCGTTCGGCGTCGTCGTGTCGCTGGAGATCGAGCTGCTGACGTTCGCCGACGTGTTCGCCGGCATGCTCCTGTGGGACGCCGCGCGCGCCGCCGAGGTCTCCGCCGCATGGGCCGCGTGGACGGCCGGGGCGCCCGAGTCGGCCACCACGTCGCTGCGGATCATGCACTTCCCGCCGATCCCCGAGCTGCCGCCGTTCCTGCAGGGACGATCGGTCGTCGTCGTCGACGGCGCCATCCTCGAGGCGGATGCCGAGGCATCCGCTCTGCTCGAGCCCCTGCGGGCGCTCGCGCCCGAGATCGACACGTTCGCGCGGATCCCCGCGCCGGGCCTCGTCGCAGTGCACATGGATCCGCCAGAGCCGTCCCCGGCGTACTCGACGCACAGGGTGCTCAGCGGCTTCCCGGGGGAGGCGGCCGAGACGTTCGTCGCAGCGGCGATGCAGTCCCGTCCGATGATCTCCGAGATCCGCCACATCGGCGGCGCGTTCCGTCGCCGCCCGGCCGGCGGGGGAGCCGTGGCGTGCCTGCCCGGCGAGTACCTCGTGAACGCCATCGCGATGGTCCCGGACCCCGCGCTCCTCGCCCCGGCCTCGGCGGCGGCGAACGCGGTCGCGGACGCGTTCGCCCCGTGGCGCAGCGACGCCATGGCGCTCACGTTCGTCGACGCCGGCGGAGACGACCGCCGTGTCGGCTTCGGCGCGGCGGCGGACCGCCTCGCCGAGCTCAAGCGCGCGTTCGATCCGGGCGGCGTGTTCGTGGCGGCGCACTCCGTCGCGTGAGCCCAGCCCCGGGGGAGCGGGGCGGAGGCCTCGCTCTCCCGGGGCGTCACCAGCCGCCGCGGGTCGGAGTGTGCCCCTCCCGTGCGTCGGCGGGCATCGCCATCTCGGCGCGCACGCCGAGGAGCCGGATCGGACGGTCGGGCTCGATGCGATCGACGAGCGTCAGGATCTCGGCGAGGACGACCGCGCGGTCGAAGGTCTCCGCGATCTTGTGCACGAACGTCTTCGTCGTGAACGGCGCGTAGCGCACCTTGAGCCCGACCCCGACGACGGGGCGCCCCTCCGCGGCGACGTCCGCGAGCACCGCGGCGACGAGCTCCTGCGCCGCCGCGACGACGTCCGCGCGGTCGACGAGATCCTCCTGGAAGGTCGTCTCGCGTCCGTGGCCGCGCGCGACCCAGGGCGTGTCGTCCACCACGGCCGAGCCGTCTCCGCGCCCCAGCTGCCGGTACCAGGGTCCCATCTTCGGGCCGAACTCCGCGACGAGCGGCGCCTCGTCGGCGTGCGCGAGCTCGGCGACGGTGCGGATGCCGAGGGCCGCCAGGCGGCGGGAGATCTTGGATCCGACCCCCCACAGCGCGATCGTCGGCCGGTCGCCCATGACCTCCAGCCAGTTCTCCGCGGTGAGGCGGAACACGCCGCGGGGCTTGCCGAAGTCGGTGGCGTTCTTGGCGCGGACGAGCGTGTCGCCGATCCCCACGCTGCAGTGCAGCCGCGTGCGCGCGAGCACCGCGGCCTGGATGCCCCGGGCGTAGGCCTCGGGGTCGTCCGTCTCGACGCCCACGAACGCCTCGTCCCACCCGAGGACCTGCACCACCGCGCCGGGCTGTGCGCGCAGCACCTCCATGACCTCGTCCGACACCGCGGTGTAGGCGGGGGCGTCGACGGGAAGGATCACCGCGTCCGGCGCCTTGCGCGCGGCGATGCGCAGCGGCATCCCGGAGCCCACGCCGAACTCCCGCGCCTCGTACGACGCCGTCGAGACGACCGCCCGCTCGGTGGGGTCGCCGCGCCCGCCGACGATGACGGGCTTTCCCGCGAGCTCCGGGTGTCTGAGCACCTCGACCGCCGCGATGAACTGGTCGAGGTCCACGTGCAGCACCCAGGTGCGCACGGGCGCAGCGCTCACCAGCCTGCCTCCGCGTCCGCCGCGCGCTGCTCGAGGGCCCGGATGACGCCCGACATGTCCTCCCGTGCGCCGCCCAGTTGGATCGTCTCGGCGAAGAGCGTGCTCGCCTGGGCGAGCAGCGGCGTGGACGCGCCGACCGCGGCGGCTTCGGCCAGCACGAGACGCGTGATGCCGTACGCGTCGGATGTCGCCGCCTGCGGCGAGAAGTCCCTCCCGATGAGCTTGGGCAGCTTGACGCGGGTGAGGTCCGATCCGGTCTGACCGAGGCCGAGCGCCTGGTGGAACGCATCGAGGTCGACGCCCGCGCGTTGCGCGAAATGCGTCGCCTCGGCGAGGGCCGGCATCGTCGTCGTCAGGTACAGGTTGACCGCGAGCTTGACGCGCAGGCCCGCGCCCGGGCCGCCGCAGTGGATCACGGCGCGGCACATCGGATCCAGAAGCGGCACGACCTCCCGCGCGACGCGCTCGTCACCGCCGAGCAGGGCGATGAGCTGCCCGGCCTCGGCCGGGACACGCGACCCGGCGACCGGCGCCTCCACGAATCGACCGCCCGCCGCCGCGACGTCTGCCGCGAGCGCTTCCGCGTACGCCGGAGAGGTCGAGCCCGACGACACGATCGTGCGGTCGCGCACAAGCCGCCGGAACGCCGCGGTGCCCCGCCGCAGGACGGCGTCCGTCGCCGCCTCGTCGACGAGCATCATGAGCACCGTGCCGCACCGCGCGAAGACCTCTTCGACGCCGTCGGCCGCCACGGCGCCCTCGGCGAGGAGCGGCGCGAGCTTCTCGCGCGTGCGGTTCCAGACGACGAGCGGGACGCCCGCCCGCGCGAGGTTGAGCGCCATGGGCGTGCCCATGAGCCCGATGCCGATGAAGCCGACGGGGTCGTGCGAAGAGGTCACATCACGAGTCTCCTGCGCGCGGACGACGGATTCCGGCCAGTTCAGGCCTCGCTCGTGCCTTCGTACAGCCCGAGGACGTTGCCGTCGGGATCCTCGAACAGCGCCCACCAGCTCGTGTCGTCGATGGGGGAGCGTGGCAGCACGACCCGGCCGCCGCGCTCCTGCACGATCGCGAGGATCTCGTCGATCGAGTCGACCTCCACGACGCTGCGCGGCTGGACGAAATCGGCGGTGCGCTCCGTGAGCGCGCCCCCGCTGATCCCGTTGGGGGCCCGCCACATCGGGTAGCCCTCGTAGCCCGGCGTCTCGGTGATGCTCCAGCCGAACAGGGCGCTGTAGAACTCGGTAGCGGTGGCGAGATCCGCCACCGGGATCTCGATGTGCGTGACGTCTCCGTGCGGCATCCGTGCCTCCTCGCTGACGGGGGTCTCCCCGGCGCGACGATACGCCGTGGCGCGCGAGGGCGCTAGTGGCCGCGCACGTCGAGGAGGAATCCTCGGACGTGCTCGCGCAGCGCCTCGATGCGGCGATCGCGGGCCGCCTCGCGGTCGAAACCCGTGTAGGCGAGCGGCGGCAGTCTGCGCACGTTCTTCGAGCACTGGAACGCGTCGCACACGAGCGTGCCGATCGTGTCGCCCCGGCGCCCGCTGTCTCCCGCGCGCTTGGCCGTGAACATCACGACATCGTTGGGGAGCTGGACGTCGGCGCACCACGAGCACTGCGGGCGCGTGAGCGTGCGCGCGTCGGTCTGGCGCAGGAGCACCCCGACGAGCTCGTCGTCGATCTCCGCGACGACGTAGGCCACGTTCGGGAGCTTGGGGTCGCGCCAGCCGAGGAAGTCGAGGCGCTCCCAGTCCCGCTCGTCGAAGTCGGCGGGGAGGACGAGGTTCTTGCGCTCACTGCGAGACGCGTTGACGAAGGAAGCCCGGATCCGGGCGTCGGTGAGGGGACGCATGAGGTGTGCCGTTTCTGTGGTGGCCGGAGGCGCCGGCGAAGGGTGTGCGGATGTGCCCGACAGGGGCGGGGACGCTCGGAGCAGATGCTCGACGAGCGAGGACGCGAAGAGACCCTCAGGGTCTGGATCCCGCCGACGCTGTGCGCGTCGACGACCCCCTCACGCCCGCAGGCAGCACACGGATATCCACACGGAGAGTCTACGCGCGACGGTTCCGGAGGGGGCCGGACGGCGCAGGCTCTTGCTCAACGATATATCGGTGTGTATCGTCCGAGTATCGCTGGACAGTCGAGGAGGTCGTCATGAGCGGATCGTTCTCAGGGTCGGGGTTCGGATCCCGGCATCGCGGCAGCGGACCGGTCCCGCCCGGGCTGTGGGAGGCGGTGGATCAGCTGCGCGACGTGTTCGAGCAGCGCTTCGCGCCGCGCATGGGCAAGGGCGACGTGCGCGCCGCCGTGCTCGCGATCCTCGCGGAGCAGCCGATGCACGGCTATCAGATCATCCAGGAGATCGAGGCCCGCAGCGAGGGCGCGTGGAAGCCGAGCCCCGGCTCCGTGTACCCGACGCTGCAGCTGCTCGCCGACGAGGGGCTCATCACCGCCGAGGAGTCCGGGGGCCGCAAGACGTACTCGCTCACCGAGGCGGGGCGCGAAGCCGCCGCCGCGGCGGAAGGCCAGTCCGCGCCCTGGGAGAGCTCCGGTCCGCGCGACGCGCGGGCGGGCGCGCTCCCTAAGGCCGGCGCGCGTCTCGCCCAGGCGGTCGGGCAGGTGGTGCGCGGCGGGACGCCCGAGCAGGCGGAGCAGGCCGTCGAGGTGCTCGATGAGGCGCGTCGGCGCATCTACTCGATCCTCGCGCAGGACTGAGCGGATGCCGTTCCGCGGCCGTGTCGGCAGGAGTTAGGGGCCCCGTGGCCGACGCCCGTCCTTCGCGCGCCCGCTATCGCCGCATCCTGCGTTTCGCGACCCGCTACATGGTGCAGGCGTGGTGGTTCGAGCTCTTCCTGCCGCGGATCGGGCTCGCCGCGTGGTCGGCGCGCGGCCGCGAGGCGCGGCTGCGGACGATCGCGCAGAACTTCCACGGGCTGGCGGTGTCGCTCGGCGGGCTCATGATCAAGGTCGGGCAGTTCATGTCGTCGCGTCTGGACGTGCTGCCGCCGGAGATCACGAAGGAGCTCGAAGGGCTGCAGGACGAGGTGCCGGCTGTTCCGTTCCCGGCGATCCGCACGCTCGCCGAGGCGGAGCTCGCGGTCTCCCTGGAGGACGCCTTCGCATTCTTCGATCCCGTGCCCGTCGCCGCCGCGTCGCTCGGGCAGGCGCATCGCGCGCGGCTCGCGGCCGCCGATGCAGCCGAGACGGGCTTCGCGGATGTCGTCGTCAAGGTGCAGCGCCCCGGAATCGAGGACGTGGTCGCCGTCGATCTGCGCGCGCTGCGCCGCGTCGCCGCCTGGCTCGACCGAGTGCGCGCGGTGTCGGCGCACGTCGACCTGCCCGCGCTCGTGGAGGAGTTCGCCGAGACGAGCCGCGAAGAGATCGACTACCTGCACGAGGCGCGCAACGCGGCGCGGTTCGCGGAGGACTTCGCGGACGATCCGCGCGTGCGGGTCCCGGACATCGCGTGGGAGCGCACGACACGGCGCGTGCTCACCCTCGAGGACGTCACCGCCATCAAGATCAACGACGTCGACGGCCTGCGCGCGGCGGGGATCGACCCGTCCGAGGTCGCGCACGTGTTCGCCACCGTCATGTTCGACCAGCTGTTCGTCGACGGCTACTTCCACGCCGACCCGCACCCGGGGAACATCTTCGTCACGCCCACCCCGGACGCGCAGACGCCCTGGGCCCTCACGTTCGTGGACTTCGGGATGATGGGGGAGGTCCCCGATCAGCTCCGCCGCGACCTGCAGCGGCTCATGATCGCCGTGGCATCGCGCAACGGCCGCCAGATGGTGCAGAGCGTCCGCGACGTGGGGATGCTGCTCCCGTCCGCCGACACGGCCGAGCTCGAGCGCGCCATGACGGCCCTGTTCGCGCGGTTCGGCGGGATGGGATTCGCGGAGCTGCAGCGGGTCGATCCGCGCGAGTTCCAGGAGTTCGGCCGTGAGTTCGGCGACCTCGTGCGCGCACTGCCGTTCCAGCTTCCGGAGAACTTCCTGCTGATCATCCGGGCGGTCTCGCTGACGTCGGGGATGTGCAGCGGGCTGGACCCCGACTTCAACATGTGGGACGCCGTGGAGCCCTACGCCGCACAGCTCGTGCGTGACGAGGCGGGAAGCACGGTGCAGGGGTTCGTGAAGGAGGCCGCGTCCGTCGCAGGCGTCCTCGCTCGGCTGCCGCGGCGCCTGGACGACATCGTGACGCGTCTCGAGAACGGTCAGATCGCCGTCGAGACGCCCAAGCTCGATCAGCGGCTGCGGCGTCTGGAGCGTCTCGGACGACGCGTGGTGGGCGCCGTCGTGTTCGCGGGGATGATCGTGGCCGGCGCGCTGCTCATGCCCGTCGTCCCCGTCGCGGGCGTCGCGCTCATGGCGGCATCCGCCGTGCCGCTCCTGTACGTCCTGCTGGCAGGACTCGGGCGGCGGTAGCCGGCCGGGGCCTCACACCCCGGCCGGTCGGGGATCACGCCGTCGCGGCGGCATCCCGCTTCGGAAGCACCCAGCCCGCGCGCGGGAAGTGGCACGTGTAGCCGTTCGGGTACTTGATGAGGTAGTCCTGGTGCTCCGGCTCGGCCTCCCAGAACGGGCCCGCGGGCTCGATCGTGGTGACGGCCTTGCCCGGCCACAGGCCGGAGGCGTCGACGTCGGCGATGGTCTCGCGCGCGATCCGCTCCTGCTCGGGGGTGAGCGGGAAGATCGCGGAGCGGTAGCTCGTGCCGATGTCGTTGCCCTGACGGTTCAGCGTCGACGGGTCGTGGATCTGGAAGAAGAACGCGAGGATGTCGCGGTACGTCGTCTGCGTGGGGTCGAAGACGATCTCGACGGCCTCGGCGTGGCCCGGGTGGTTGCGGTAGGTGGCGTGGTCGTTCTGCCCGCCGGTGTAGCCGACCCGCGTGCTGAGGACGCCGGGCTGGCGACGGATGAGGTCCTCCATGCCCCAGAAACAGCCGCCGGCGAGGACGGCCGTCTCGGTGCCGGGGGTGCGGGTGATCTCGCCTGTGTCGTTGATGCCGCTGGTCATGCTGCGTGCTCCTGGGTGTCGGTGTCGTGTGTGGTGTCGGTGGGGAACAGGTGGCGATAGGCACCGTAGCCCTGCTCCTCGAGCTCGGCCGCCGGGACGAAGCGGAGCGATGCCGAGTTCATGCAGTATCTCAGGCCTCCCGCGTCGCGGGGGCCGTCGTCGAAGACATGCCCGAGGTGGCTGTCCGCGCCCGAGGAGCGGGCCTCGGTGCGCGCCATCCACAGGGACCGGTCCGTGCGGGTGGTGACGGCATCCGGGTCGATGGGCTTGGTGAAGCTGGGCCAGCCCGTGCCGCTGTCGTACTTGTCGGTCGACGAGAAGAGCGGCTGGCCGGAGACGACGTCCACATAGATGCCGTCGTCGTGGGTGTTCCAGTAGGCGTTGCGGAATGGGGGCTCGGTGCCCTCCTCCTGCGTGACGCGGTACTGCTCGGGCGTGAGCGCGCGCAGCGCCTCGGGGGTCTTGCGGTAGTCGGTGGGATTCACGATGTTCCTCCTGGAGACACCGCCGGCTGCGGTGTCATAGAGGAGAACGGCGGACGACGTCGTTTTGGTCCCGCGAGGCTGGGAGCGCGCTGTGAGTTCGGCGCCGCGGGTCGGGACCGCGGGATGCGGGAGGATGGACGGGTGGATGCCGCACAGCCCTCGACCCGCCGCATCGCCGGTGCCCTCATCGTCGACGCGCTGCTGGTGCTCCTGTTCGCCGTCATCGGCCGGGCGAGCCACGCCGAGCACCTCTCGGTGGCGGGCGTGGCGGAGACCGCGTGGCCGTTCCTCGCGGCGCTCGTGGTCGGATGGCTGGTGACCCTCGCCTGGCGGGCGCCGCTCGCTCCCGTGCGCACGGGTCTCGGCGTGTGGGCCGTGACGCTGGTCGGAGGGATGCTGCTGCGCGCCGCCGCGGGGCAGGGCACCGCCGTGGCGTTCCTCGTCGTCGCGAGCCTGGTCCTGCTCCTGCTCCTCGTCGGCTGGCGCGCCCTCATGGTGCTGCTGCGACGCGGGAGACGCTCCCCGGAGGGCTGATGTCGGCCTTCCCGCGCTACTGGACGGCCTCCGCGATCAGCGCGCTGGGGTCGGCGGTCACCGCGGTCGCGCTTCCGGTGCTGGTGGTGCAGGTGCTGGAGGCATCGGCGTTCGAGGTCGGGCTCGTCAACGCGGCGCAGTTCGTGCCGTACGCGGTGCTCGGACTCGTCGCGGGCGTCTACGTCGACCGGTGGAGGCGCAGGAGCGTGCTCGTGTGGGCCAGTATCGGTCGCGCGGTCTGCCTGGGGCTCATCCCGCTGCTGTGGCTGGCCGGCGCGCTGCACCTGTGGGTGCTCATCGTCCTGCTCCTGGCGTTCGGCGCCTTCGCGGTCTTCGGCTTCGCGGCCACGCAGTCCCTGCTGCCGCAGATCGTCCCGCGCTCCCGGCTCCTGTCGCCCAACGCGCGCCTCGATCAGGCGGACGCGACGGCGCAGGCGGCCGGTCCCGCGATCGGCGGCGGACTCGTCGCGCTGCTGGGCGCACCGCTCACGATCGCCCTGGACGCGGTGAGCTACGCGCTCGACGCCGTGCTCATCGGCGGGATCCGCGTCGACGAGGAGCGACCGCGCACCCGCCCGCGACGGCGCCTGCATCACGAGGTTCGGGAGGGACTGCGGTGGATGTACCGGCATCCGCGCCTGCGGCCGCTCGCGGTCTCGACGCACGTGTGGTTCGTCGCCAACGGGGCGGCCCTCACGATCCTCGCGGTGTTCGCGCTGCGCACGCTCGATCTGTCGCCGGCCGTGTACGGCGTGCTGTTCGCGGTCAGCGGGCTCGCGGCGCTCGCGGGCGCCGGCGCCGCACCCGCGCTGGGGCGCCGGCTGGGCGAGGGGGATGCCGTCCTCGTCGCCCGGATGCTGTACCCCGCGGCATGGATCCTCGTCCTCGTGGCGCCCGATCGGGGCGGCGTCGGCGCCGTGGTGCTGCTGGCCGCTGCGCTCGCGCTGCACGGAGCGGCCGGAGGGATCGAGAACGCCAACGAGCTGGGGTACTGGCAGGCGGTCACGCCGGACCGCATGCTCGGCCGGGTCAACGCGACGCGTCGTGCCGCGAACCGGACCGCGGGTGCGCTCGGCGCCGTCGCGGGCGGTGCGGCGGTGACCCTCGCAGGTCCGCGCCCCGCCCTCGTCGCCGTCGTGCTCGTCTTCGCGGTCGCGGCCGTCATCGGGGTAGCCTCGCCGTTGCGCGGCGCGCGCGGGCCCGCGGGGGACTGAGTTGGTCGGCGATCAGGCCGCCGACCACCCGCACATGCCGCACTCGCCGGTGGCCGACACCTCGACGAAGCACTCGGGGCACATCGCACGCGGCTTGGCCTCGGGCTGCGGAGCGCGGCGCGGGGCGGCGACGCGGGGTGTTGCGGAGGCCCGCGGTGCGCGGCGCGTCCGCGTCTCGACGACGACGGGGGCCGGGGCGGCGATCACGGGACGGTGCTCGGCGCAGTAGAAGCGCACGTGCCCGTCGTGGTTCTTGGGATGGCGGTGCTTGACGGCCCATAGCTCCGTGCGCGGACGCAGCGGGGAGTCGCCGCCGCACACCGAGCAGCGGGTGTCCTCACCGGGGATGACATCCGCCACGACCACGGGAACGTCGAAGGCGAGGGCGTCCCGCCAATCGGATGACGAGACGATCTTCATGCTTCTACGGTAGGCGAGTTTCCTGGGAGTCAGGACGCGTCGTCGGCGTCCGCGGACGGCGCGGCGGCACGGGCGCGTCGGCGTCGGCGCATCCGCACGATGCCCCACACGACGAGCGCCGCGATCGCCGCGATCGCGAGCCAGGGGAGGAGGAAGCCGAGGCCGATCACGAGCCCGTTGACCGCGGCCACGAGGCCGTTCCAGCCGTTCACGAGTCCGTCGGTGAACCCGGCCGGGTCCGCCGAGACGGTCGCGTGCCGCTCGGCGAGCGACACCGTGAGGCTCGACATCGCCACGCGATCCTCGACCGATTCGAGCTGCTGCCGATACGACTCGAGCTCGGCCTGTCGCTGCGACAGCGCGGTCTCGGCGGCGAGGAGATCGCTCACGCTACCCGCCGTGCCCATGAGCTCGGTGAGCCGGTCGACGGATGTCTCCAGCGCGTCCACCCTGGCCTCGAGGTCCACCACCTGATCCGTGACGTCCGCGCGGCTGATCGACGACGACTCGACGGTGCCGAGCGCCGACAGCTCGTCGATCGCGCCGGTGAGCTGATCGGCGGGCACCCGCACGGTCACCCAGGTCCCCGACATCGGCGGCATCGGCAGGATCGCCTCCCCGGTGCGCACTCCCTCCGCGGCGTCCTGCGCGGACGCTCCGGTGCGGGCGATGTTCATCGACTCGACGTATCCGCCGCGGGCCTCGGCGGCGGCGCCGACCGCCTGCGCGGCCGCGGCGACGTCGTCGACACGGACGGACGCCTGGGCGGTCGCGATGATCCGGCGCTGAGCCTCACCGGCGGTCTGTCCCGCCGTGCCGTCCACGACACGGTCGCCGCCGACGACGAGGCCCGCGTCGGTGCCGACATCGGGTGCGCTGTGGAGCTCGGGGGCACCCTCGTCGACCACGGCGCTGTCGGCGCCCCCGGTCACGAGCGAGCCCGCGAGGACGGGGCCGATCGCGACCGCCCCGACCACGACGACCGCGGCGGCCGCGGTGCTCCACCACACGGTGCGACGGCGCCGGGCGCGCTTCTGCACGGTCTCGCGCTCGGCGGCCATGGCGACCACGCGATCGCGCGCGATGGCGGAGAACAGCGCATCCTCGATCTCGTCGATGCGCGCATCGCTCAGCTCGGGCAGCGGCGGAAGCCCCGTGTGCTCGTCGGTGTTCATGCGCTCTCCGTTCCTGTCACGGTCCGCAGATGCGTGCGGATGCGGGAGAGACGGTTGCGGACGACGCCCTGCGTCACCCCGAGCTCCTCGGCGGCCGCGCGATACGCGTAGCCCTCCGCGGCGCACAGGCGGAAGATCTGCTGGTCGATCGGGCTCAGTCCCCGCACGGCGGCGAGGATCTGATCGACGACGACGGACGTCACGACCTGCCGCTCGACATCGACGGTGTCGGGGACGGACTCGTCGGCGGCCGCGGCGGTGTGCTCGCGGTCGCGGATCTGGCGGCGGATGCGGTTCGCCGCCTGATAGCGGCAGATCGTGACGAGCCACGGCAGGAGCGAGTCGCTCTCGAGCGTGAGCTCGGGGAGCTTGCGCCATGCGGCCATGAACGTCTCCTGGGTCACGTCCTCCGCGTCCGAGGCGTTGCCCACGAGGCCGTGCGCCAGCCAGTAGACGGGCCGCACATAGGCGCGATAGAGCGTGCGGAACGCATGCTCGCTGCCGCTCGCAGCCTGCGCCACGAGCGCGGCGTCGCTGTCAGCCCGCTCGGCCATGCCCTCTGTCCGTCCGCCCGCGGGCGGCACCCGTCCGGGCTGCTGCGTCGCGGAGCACCATTGTCTCTCAGGCTGTCAGTGTCGCGTGGCGCGGAATCGTCTCACTCCCGTCGACGACCCACTCCCGTCGACGACTCACTCGCCGTCGAGGACCGGGTGTCCGTCGTGCAGCTCGCCGCGCTTGGGCACGTGGTACGACATGCGGTCGATCCACGCCAGGGCGAGCGCGGACAGGATGAACACGAGGTGGATGATGACCTGCCACATGACGCCGATGGGCGTGTACTTGGCGTCGTCGGTGCTCACCCCGACCGGGCTCATCCCGCCGACCTCGATGAAGGTCTTGAGCAGGTGGATCGACGAGATGCCGACGATCGCCATCGCGAGCTTGACCTTGAGCACGTTCGCGTTGACGTGGCTGAGCCACTCCGGCTGATCCGGATGCCCGTGCAGGTTGATGCGCGACACGAACGTCTCGTAGCCCCCGATGATGACCATGATGAGCAGGTTCGCGATCATGACGACGTCGATGAGGCCGAGCACGGCCAGCATGATCGTCGCCTCCTTGAGGTGGTCGACGCCGACCACGACATCGTGGATGAGGTGCCCCAGCTCGACCATGAACACCACGACGTAGACGAGCTGCGCGATGATCAGGCCCACGTAGAGCGGCGCCTGCAGCCAGCGGCTCACGAAGATGAGACCGCCGATGGTCCGGGTGGCGGGGTTCGGGGAGCGGTAGCGGGGCTTCTGTGCGGCGGGACGCGGGTCGAGGGCGGGTGGCGACGCGGTCACGGGGCTCTCCTGTTCGGCGGGCGCGCGGCGCCCGATCGGGTACGACACACCCATTTCACCATGTCGGGGCGGGGCATCCCGTCACCGCCTGTATCCTGATCTGGCGAAGGGGAGTATCCCGGATCGCGCACTCGTCATCACGAGTCCCGTCGGAGGGGCTCCGGGTGTGCGCCGCCGCGGCGGGGGAGAGACTTTCGGGCTTCACCGACCCCGGAAGAACCCCTCCTATGACCTTCGAGATCCCCGTCTGGTTCGAGATCGGCGCCCTCGTGCTGCTGACGCTCGTGCTCCTCGCCGATCTGCTCCTCATCCTCAAGCGCCCGCACATCCCCTCGGTGCGCGAGTCCACCCTGTGGGTGGTGTTCTACGTGACCCTCGCGCTGGTCTTCTCGGTGATCCTGCTGTGGGTCACGGGCAGCCCCGACGCGATGGGGCAGTTCGTCGCCGGCTGGCTGACCGAGTACAGCCTGTCGATCGACAACCTCTTCGTGTTCGTCCTGCTGATGGGCCAGTTCGCGGTGCCTCGCCGGTACCAGCAGGAGGTGCTCATGGTGGGCATCATCATCGCGCTCGTCCTGCGCGCGATCTTCATCCTGCTGGGCGCTGCGCTCATCGAGAACTTCAGTTGGATCTTCTACATCTTCGGCCTGTTCCTCGTCTACACGGCCTGGCGTCAGGCGTTCCCCGGCAAGGAGGACCAGGACGCCCAGACCGAGACGTGGATCGTGCGCTTCCTGCGCCGGTTCATCGACATCAGCGACGGCTACGACGGAGCGAAGCTGCGCACGGTCGTGAAGGGCAAGAAGATCTGGACGCCGATGATCCTCGTGTTCATCGCGATCGGGTTCACCGACCTCATCTTCGCGATCGACTCCATCCCGGCGATCTTCGGCATCACCCGCAGCGCCTTCATCGTCTTCACCGCGAACCTGTTCGCCCTCATGGGGCTGCGCCAGCTGTACTTCCTGCTGGGCGGGCTGCTGGATCACCTGCGCTACCTGCACTACGGCATCGCGTTCATCCTCGCGTTCATCGGGGTCAAGCTCTTCCTGCACGCGCTGCACGAGAACGAGCTCCCGTTCATCAACGGCGGTCACGGGGTCGACTGGGCGCCCGAGATCTCCACATGGGTGTCGCTGGGCGTGATCGTGGCGGCAATGGTGGTCGCGACCCTCGCGAGCGTCGCCGCGGCGCGCCGCGAGAAGAAGGCCGCGACGACGCCCGACGAGTGAGCGTCAGAACGCGCTGAGGTTCGCCTTCAGCCCGCCCGGGACGTAGTCCTCGCGGAGGATGCCGCGCCGCCGCAGGATGGGCACCAGCTCGTCCAGCATGCGGTGCACCGTGACGGGGTGCAGGTCGCCCCACAGGAGCACGCCGTCGTTGCCCCATGAGCCCAGCTCCTCGACGAGGTCGGCGAACTCGTCCGCCGTGCCCACGAAGCCGCTGCGGTCCGAGATCCGGCCGAGGCGCGCATGCGCCGCGAGGATCGTGCGCAGGGGAGTGGAGGCCGGATCGTGCGCGCCGATGAGGCGCGTGATGCTGCCGTGCGAGACGTGCTCGCCGAAGATCCCTGTGTCCAGCGGCGCGTCGAGGTCGAGCGCGGTGAGGTCGGTCTCGAGGTCGCTGGACTGCCGTTCGGCGATCGTGCGCAGCACCGCCTCGTCGGGATCCGCGGACGCCGCGACCAGGCGGTCGGCCTCCTCGGGGGAGGACACGATGACCGGCTGGATCGCGAAGAGGATCCGGATGTCGTCGGGCGCGCGTCCGCGCTCCCGGGCGGCGTCGTGGATCTTTGCGCGGTAGGAGCGGATGCTGTCCTC
>Ga0182739_1001179_pt1 | contig 28593 bp, 25 predicted proteins | sample eDN5th30CBELigBY_FD_128873 | JGI IMG/M metagenome (GOLD analysis project Ga0182739, IMG submission 128873) | Enriched backyard soil microbial communities from Emeryville, California, USA - eDNA 5th pass 30_C BE-Lig BY (version 2) (version 2) | ecosystem: Environmental > Terrestrial > Soil >... | reverse complement strand
GATTTCGATCTGCGGCTGCACCGGCACGGGGCCGGCGTGCAGGAAGCGGCTGGCAAGGCGCCCGAAAGGGGTGTCGGCGCCATAGCCGATCAGCAGATGGCCTTGCAGGTCTTCGACGCGAATTCGCCTGCGCACCGCCAGCGGATGGCCGCGCGGCACCGCGCAGCCCAGCCAGCCCTGGCCGATTTCTTCGCTGACGATATTGGCGTTGACCGGCGGCGGCATCGACGCGATGCCGAAATCGGCCTGTCCCAGCAGCAGATGCGGCAGCAGCGCGTCAAAGGCCAGCGGCCGGTAGCGGATTGGCGTGTCGGGATGCCGCTCGCGGAACTTCTGGATGGCGTGCGGAATGAGCCATTCGCTGAAGCTGGGGCTGGACACCAGGCTGACCGTCCCCGCCGAACCCGCGCCCAGCGCGCCCGCCAGGGCATTGAACCGATTGACGCGGCCGAAGATCTCTTCGGCCTCGACAAACAGGCGCCGGGCCTCCGGCGTGGGGTGCAGCCGCCCCTTGACGCGTTCGAACAGCCGATAGCGCAGCCGGTTCTCGGCCGAGGCCAGCACGCGGCTCACGGCGGGCTGCGTCACGGACAGCATGCGGCCCGCTTCGCTGAGCGAGCCGGTCAGCATCACGGCGTGGAAGACCTCGATCTGGCGAAGCGTCAGCGCTCCGGGCGCCGAGGGAAGGGGGCCGGCCATAGGGAAGGGGGCGTAAGTGGAAGGGAAGTCAGCGCCCGCCATTTTATGGCCTGGACGCCGGCGCGGCGTGCGCGCCACGCGGCTGCCATGACGTTTTGCGCGCAGCCCATTACTAAATGCACAGTCCCGTGGCTGGCGGGAGCCTCTTCCGGTGGCGACAAAAGCCTTTGTTTTCAAGGGTTTTGGGCATGTTTTTCCGGGCGCCGGGATCCGCTTCCCGCCTGGCGGACGGTCTTCACGCCGCCGGGAGCGCGCGTCATGCTGACAGCGGATATCGCTCACACAACCAGGATTGCCACATGTCCCGCATCGTCACCGTCGCTGCCGCCCAATTGGGTCCGATTCAACGTTCCGAAGGGCGCGACGTGGCGATCGGCCGCATGGTCCGGCTGATGGAGCGCGCGCATCAGCGCGGCGCCCAGGTCGTGGTGTTTCCGGAACTGGCGCTGACGACCTTCTTTCCGCGCTGGTACTGCGAGGACCTGGACGAGGCGGATGCCTGGTTTGAGCCCAGCCTGCCGTCGCCCGCCACGCAGCCGCTGTTCGACGCCATCAAGCGCTACGGCCTGATGGTGTACCTGGGATACGCGGAACTGGCCTGGGAACCGGACGAACAGGGCATCGTTCGCAAGCGCCGGTTCAACACGTCCGTCGTCATCGCGCCCAACGGCGAGATCGTGCTGAAGTACCGCAAGGTCCATCTGCCCGGGCATGCCGAGTTCGCCGAGCATCGCCAGGTCCAGCATCTGGAGAAGCGCTACTTCGAAGTGGGCAACCTGGGATTCCCGGTAGTGCGCGCGCCGGTTGCGCCCGGCGTCGACGCCAACCTGGGCATGCTCATCTGCAACGACCGTCGCTGGCCCGAAGCCTGGCGCGTGCTGGGCCTGCAGCAAGTCGAGCTCGTCATGCTGGGCTACAACACGCCCAGCCGCAACCAGGACAACCGCGGCTTCGAGGCGCACCACCTGCGCGTGCTGCATTCGCACCTGTCCATCCAGGCGGGCTGCTACCAGAACGCCACCTTTGCCGCGGCCGTCGCCAAGGCCGGCACTGAAGACGGCCATGAACTGCTGGGCCACTCCATCATCGTCAACCCGCAGGGCGAAATCATCGCTATGGCCGCGACCTGGGACGATGAGCTGATCGTCGCCGATTGCGACCTGGACCTGTGCGAATTGGGCCGCAGCACTGTCTTCAATTTCGCCAAGCATCGCCGTCCCGAAGCCTACGGTCGCCTGGTCGAGCAGACCGGCAGCGTCGCGCCCGCCGTCTGGACGCCGTCGGCCTGACCCGCCCGAATTTCCCTACCTTGCTGGATAGCCACATGACCGCGATGTTTCTGCCGCCGACCATCGAACACGAAATGCTCGGCACCCTGCGCGTGCCGGAATACGCCGACGTGACCGCCGCCGCCGAGCGCCTGGCGCCCTACGTGCGCCGCACCATGCTGCTGCGCTCGCCGGCGCTGGATGAACGGGCGCAGGCGCCCATCTGGCTGAAGCTGGAAAACCTGCAGGTGACGGGCTCCTTCAAGGCCCGCGGCGCGTTCAACGCCCTGCTGAACATGGACCCGGCGCAGCGCGAGCGCGGCGTGGTGGCCTATTCCACCGGCAATCACGGCCAGGCCGTCGCCTGGGCCAGCCGCTGCCTGCGTGTGCCGGCCACCATCGTGATGCCGGTGGATGCGCCGGAAAACAAGGTCGAGAAGGCGCTGCGCCACGGCGCCAAGGTCGTGCGCTACGACCGCACGCGCGAAAGCCGCGAAGAGATCGGGATGCGCCTGCTGGCCGAGACCGGCGCCACGCTGCTGCCGCCCGGCGACCATCCCGACGTGCTGGCAGCCCAGGGCACGCTGGCCCTGGAGGCGCTGCAGGATCTGCCGGCCGCCGCGCGGGCCAACCTTGGCCTCTTCGCCACGCCTTGCGGCGGGGGCGGCATGGCCGCGGGCTGCTCGCTGGTGCTGCGCGAACTGGCGCCGCAGGCCCGGATGGTGGCGGTGGAACCGCGTGAATTCGACGACACGGTGCGGTCGCTGGCCTCCGGCAAGCGCGAGACCAATCCGGCGGGCGCCAAGACCTTGTGCGACGCGCTGCAGGCCGCGACGCCGGCGGAACTGCCTTATGCCATCAACAGCCGCTGCCTGAGCGCGGCCGTGTCGGTGAGCGATGACGAAGTCGCCGCCGCCATCCGCTTTGCGCTGGACGAATTGCGCCTGGTGGTCGAGCCGGGCGGCGCGGTGGCGCTGGCTGCGCTGCTGGCGGGAAAGCTGAATGCCGAAGGCCGCGACGCGGTCATCGTGCTGTCGGGCGGAAACATCGATCTGCCGCTGTTGCGTCAGATCGCACTGGGCTGAGCGCTCGCGCGACCGTCCAGGGCGCGGCGGGGCCGCAAGCCCCGCCGCGTAGTACCGGCGGCCTTCGGGCGCCGTGCAAGACCCGCGGGGGACGCAGAGCCCGCGCGGATACACCTATAACAGTCCAAGGAAGAAAACCATGTCCACGTTCCAAAGCAGCGCCAAGCGCTGGCTCGCGGCCGCGAGCGCAGTAATGAGCCTGACCGCGGCGTCCGCCGCCCAGGCCGCCTATCCCGAGCACGCCGTCACGATCGTCGTGCCGTTCAATACCGGCACCACCCCCGATCTCGTATCGCGCCTGCTGGCCGCCGAAATGGCCAAGCAGACCGGCGGCAACTTCGTCGTGCAGAACCGCACCGGCGCGTCCGGCATCATCGGCACGCAGGCGGTGGCCAACGCCTCGCCCGACGGCTACACCATCGGCTTTGCCAATGTGGCCACGCTGGCGATCAACCAGAGCCTGTACGCCAAGCTGCAGTACGACGCCGACAAGCAGCTGGCACCGGTCGCGCTGACGGGTTCCGTGCAGAACCTGCTGGCCGTGCGCCCGGGCCTGAACGTCAAGAGCGTCGCCGAGCTGATCGCCTTGGCAAAGAAAGAACCGGGCAAGCTGGTCGTGTCGTCGGGCGGCAACGGCACCACCGGGCACCTGAGCGCGGCGATGTTCGGCGCGATGGCGGGCGTGGAGTTCATGCACGTGCCTTACAAGGGCGGGGTCGAGGCTGACCTGGCCGTGCTGCGCGGCGAAGCCGACCTGGTGTTCGACAATATCTCGTCCATCGCCGCATTCGTGGACCAGGGCAAGGTCGTGCCGCTGGCCGTGACCGACCTGCAACGCGATCCGTCCATGCCCAACCTGGCCACGCTGGACGAGCAAGGGCTGAAGGGCTATCGCGCCGTGGCCTGGACGGGCTATGTCGCGCCGGCCGGCACCGATCCCAAGGTGCTGGACTACCTGAACGCCACGATCAACAAGGCGCTGCAGTCGCCGGACGTCCAGGAAAAGCTCAAGGCCCTGTCCTACGTGCCGAACATCGGTCCGCGCCAGCAGCTGTTTGACCGCGCACATGCCGAGCGTCCGGTCTGGGCCCAGGTGATCAAGCAGGCCAACGTAAAGATCGACTGAGCCTCATGAATCACGAACGCTACGATCTGCTGATCCGTGGAGGCAAGGTAATCGACGGGACCGGCGCCGATCGCGTCCGGGCCGATGTTGGCGTGCGCGGCGGCCGCATCGCGGCCGTCGGCGACCTGGGGGGCGCAGTGGCCGACCAGGTGCTGGCGGCGGACGGGCGCATCGTGTCGCCCGGCTTCATCGATACGCACACCCACGACGACCGCTACCTGTCGATCGATCCCGGCATGCCTGCCAAACTGAGCCAGGGCGTCACCACGGTGGTGACCGGCAACTGCGGCATCAGCCAGGCGCCGTGGCGTTCGGGCTGGCGCAGCGAGGTGCCTGCGCCCGTCAATCTGCTGGGCAACGATGCCGGCGATTTTCCGTACGAGACGTTTCGCGCCTACCTGGACAACCTGGACCGCCACCCGCCCGCCGTGAACGCGGCCTGCCTGGTGGGGCACACGTCGCTACGCGCCGCCGCGATGGACGACCTGGACCGCCCGGCAACCGCCGTCGAGATCGAGCACATGCAGGCGCTGCTGCGCGAGGCCATGCAGAGCGGCGCCATCGGCCTGTCCACCGGCACCGCGTATCCGGCCGCCATGCCGGCAACGCTGGATGAACTGATGGCGGTGGCCAGCGTGCTGCGCGAGTATGGCGGGCTGTACGCCAGCCATATCCGCGATGAAGGCGACCGCATCTTCGCGGCGCTGGATGAAGCCTTTGCGGTCGGGGCGGCGGGCGGCGCGCCCGTGCTGATTTCGCACCACAAGCTGATCGGTCCTCGCAACCATGGCCGCTCGGTGCAGACGCTGGCGCACATCGGCCAGGCCAGCCAGCGTCAGGAGGTGGCGCTGGACTGCTATCCCTACGTGGCCGGATCCACGATCCTGCGCAAGGATCGCTTGGCGGTATCCAGCCGGGTCATCGTGACCAAGTCCGTGCCATATCCGCAGTACGCGGGGCGCGATCTGGACGATATCGCGCGCGACATGGGGCTAAGTCCCGAAGACGCGGTCGATGCGCTGCAACCGGCGGGCGCGATCTACTTCATCATGGACGAGGCCGATGTCGAGCGCATCCTCGCGTACCCAGGCACGATGATCGGTTCGGACGGCATGCCCCACGACCCCGCGCCCCATCCGCGCCTGTGGGGCACCTTTCCGCGGGTTCTGGGCCACTATTGCCGCGACGTCGGGCTGTTCACGCTGGAGCAGGCGGTGCACAAGATGACCGGCAAGCCGGCCGCGTATTTCCGCCTTCCCGCGCGCGGGCGCATCGCCGAGGGTTTCGCGGCCGACATTGTTGTCTTCGACGCGGAGGCCATTGCGGATACCGCCACCTGGGCCGCGCCGACGAGCCAGGCGCAGGGTATTGATTATGTGTTGGTCAACGGGCGCTTGGCGTGGCGGTTCGGCGCCAGCACGGGAACGCGTGCTGGAAGGGTCATACGGCCGAAGGGATCCGTTCGCGCTCGCAGGGGATGACGCCTTCGCGCTGCCCGCGGCCGACTTCACGGCGCTAGCCCCCGGTCTGCAACCCTTGGAGCGAGCACATCAATCCTGGGTGATAACCGCCGCTATTGGGCCGATATCAGTCCTTCTGTAAGGAAGGGGCGGAGCGCGGCTAAGGCTTCGTTGGGAGCCTCTTCCGGAATGAAGTGACCGCTTGGCATGGACGCAAAGCGGGCATCCTCGCACCACGCGTTCCAGATCGCTTTAAGGTCGAAGTGGCGTCCAGTCACGCCCGCGTCGCCCCAAAGGACAAGCGTGGGGCAGCCAATCTTGCGGCCCGCAGCCCGGTCGCGGTCGAAATAAAGTTCGCCTTTTTTTGATCGAATTGGCTCACTGAGAGCTGCTTGGCACCGTTGGCCTCCTCCACGGGCCAAGAGTGAGGTCAGGTGGGGAGCCCGACCCTTGCGACTCTATGACGAGCGCAGTAAGGCAATCCGTGCGCTAATCGACACAGATAATTAGCGCGGCACCGGTGTCTCCGGCCGCACAACCGGTGAACAGTCCAAAACCACCGCCAGCATCCTTGAGCGCCCAAGAGAGCTCGATGATTCCTCTTAATCCCGTAGGCCCCTGCGGGTGGCCGTAGACCAGGCTGCAGCCTTTGACGTTCATCCTGTCTAATGGATAGTCGAGTTGCTTCGAGAACCATATGTCATTAACGGCGAAGGGGTTGTGTGTCGAGACTAGCTTCATGTCATGAATCCCAAGCCCAGCATCCTCAAGTGCCGCCTGCGCAGCCATCGTGGCGGCCTTGGGCATCTGGACCCTTCCTGCACGCGCTGAGGCTGCTGCGACAATCCGCACGACAGGCGCCGAGCCTGCTCGCGACCGAGCCGTTGCGACGTCACTCAAAAGCACCCCTGCGCAACCATCGGCTGGGTGAGTCTGGGTGCCGTACGTGATGACGGATTCCGAATGGATAGGACGTAATGCAGCCAGGCTTGCCTGGGTGTACTCGTGCACTCCCTGGTCGGCGTCAACCTCGAGACGGGACTTCCCAGCTTGGATCCGAACGGATTGCATATAGTGCCGCTGGAAAGCCCGATCGTTATCCAGAGCCGATTGATACTGATGCCACCGCAGCAACGTTACCGCGTCGAGCTCTTCTCTGGTCATTCGGCCTTCTCGCGCCACATTGTCCGCGGTCGCCGCCATGGACTGACCGGTGGCAGGGTCGGCGGAAAAGCTGCCCAACACCCAGTTTTCCGTCTTCGGACTTCCCCCCATCGCTCTTGCACTTGGGTAGACCATTAATGGCCCGTTACTGGTGCGGTCGGTGGTCAGAACCAAACTTGTGCGTCCCTTGCGGGGTCTCCCGCTCGTTGCTGCCGTCACCAGGCAGGCAACTGATGTCGCGCAAGCCTGGGCCACCACCGGGCCGCTGATCCCTTCCAACCCAATACGTGTCGCAGTCCAGGGAGCTGCATAGAAGCTGGAAATCTGTGGAATCGTCATGCCGAGCACGAGACCATCCACCGCATTCCGATCCACGGCTCTGTGTTCGAAGGCGTCCCGCGTGACCGCGACTGCAAGGTCCAAGCTGGACACGTCAGCCAGGCTGCCTTGCCAGCGCACGAATGGCGACGACCAGGCATCAGTGAGCGGAAAGGCCGCGTCTTCAAGTTTCATATCAGACTTCCATCCTGTGGTTAGTTCATTTCGGGCGATGCGGCCACTAATCGCCCTTGAATCCGGTGGCAGCGACCACTTTCTTCCAGCGTTCTGTTTCGGCAATGACCATGCTTTGGGTGTCTGCAATGCTGCTGCCGACAACGCTGAAGCCTGCTTCCTCAAGTTTCCTCTTCGCGGCAGCGGAATCCATCGATTTCACCGCGGCGGCATTCAGGGCCGAAATGACCGGCTTGGCGGTGCCGGCCGGAACAAAAAGTGAGAACCAGGCGGAGAAGTCGGCTTTGGGATAGCCGGCCTCGTTGAAGGTCGGCACGTCAGGAAGCAGTGTGGAGCGCTGGGGCGCAGTCGTCGCCAGGGCGCGCAGCTTTCCTCCCTTCACTTGTGCGCTCGCCAGTGCTGTTGAAACGAAGGCCGCATTGACGTCGCCGCTGATGATCGCTGATACGGCGTCGCCGGTGGCGCGATAGTGAATCGGCTCGATGCGGAATTTCTCCTGGCTGGCGAACATCTCGGCGCCGAAGTGGCCAGGCGTACCCGCGCCAAAGGTACCGAAATTGATCTTGTCCTGCTTCTTGGCCGCATCGACGAACGTGGCAGCCGAGTTCGACCCCGAACTATTAGGCACGACGAGCACGAAGTCGGTGCGCGCGACCTCGGATACGGGGACCAGTTCGCGCGCCGGATCGTATCCCAGTTTCGAGAATGCGGCAGGAGCAATACTGATGGCGCTGACATCAGCGATCAGAACAGTGTAGCCGTCGGATGGGCTCTTGGCCACGAACTGCGCGGCAATTCGTCCGCCGGCGCCATCTCGATTCTCAACCACGACGGGCTGGCCAAGTTGGGTGCTGAGTTCCTGGCCCAGAGTGCGAGCAAGAATGTCGGGACCTGTGCCTGGCGCGAAGCCTACAACCAGCCGTATCGCGCGGCTCGGGTACGTTTCAGCGAAAACCGTCGAAGGCATCGCAACGGAGAGAACGACAGCCGCACAGGACGATCGCATGATGGTGGTAAGGAATTTGGAATTCACGGCATGTCTCCTGTTGTGGTTTTGAATACCGCATGACTGCAAATCTCAAGGCATAGGTGGTAGACCGATGCTCTCCAGTTGATGGCCAACCGTCGTGGGCCACAGTTGTGCGATGGCTTCTGTTGTCCATCCTCCGTCGTTGATCGCAATTGCGATCTCCCGCGGGTGTGACCACAGGCTTAGTTTGTCTCCGCCTAGCCCGACGCACTGCCCCGTGATGTGCGATGCCTCGTCCGAAGCAAGAAACGTCACCAGCGGAGCGACGTCGCTCGGCGGACCCATGCCTGCGCCCTTGCGTATGGAATCGGGCAGTCTTTCGCCCCGCGCAGCGGCGTCAACCAGCGGCGCCAGGGAGGGGATAGTGGCCAGCATCTGTGTCAGCGCGACCGGAACGATCGCGTTTACCGTGATGCCCGCCTTGGCGCACTCCATCGCCCAGGTGCGAGCGCACGCCGCGATTCCCGCCTTGGCAGCCGCGTAAGCGGTTTGCCCCGGGTTGCCGCGTTGTCCGGCGGGAGAGGCCACAAGTATCAGACGACCGGGCGTGCCTTGAAGACGCATCTGTTGAACCGCGGCGCGGGCGCAGGTGAACGTGCCACGCAAATGGGTCGCGATGACGCTGTCAAAGTCCTCGTCGCTCAACTTCCATAGCATCCGGTCGCGAAGGATGCCTGCGTTGGCGCAAAGGATGTCGAGACGACCGAAAGCATCCACCGCTTTAGCCACGAGGCGGTCAGCCGCCTCGGAAGTTCCGACGGCAACACATTCTCCGACGGCCTGCCCACCCGCCTTGCGAATTGCGGCCACCGCTTGCTCTACTGCGGCCTCGTCAATGTCGTTGACAACGACCGAAGCGCCTGCGCGTGCCAGCGATTGCGCAAATTCAAATCCCAGGCCGCGGCCGCTGCCTGTGACAACGGCGACCTTTCCACCAAGACTTATCGGGTTCTGCGTTTGCATGATCAACGTCCTGTAAAGCGGGGCGGGCGCTTTTCCATGAAGGCCAACGGACCCTCTTGGGCGTCGGCGCTTGAAAGCACCGTCTGCCACGCCCTGTTCTCGATATCGAATGCGCTTTGGAGCGGTACCCCGCTGGTCTGTATCACGGTGCCTCTGATGGTCTGCACGGCGAGCGGCCCGTTGTGGGCTATCCGCTGTGCCAGCTGCATCGCTGTGGTCAAGAGTTCGCTTGCCGGGACAACCATGTTGATGAGTCCCCAGTCCAACGCCTGCTCGGACGAAATCGCGTCACCGGTCAGCATTAGTTGCATAGCGGCGCAGTAGGAGATTTGACGCGTGAGCCGGACAGTCGTGCCAGCGAATGGGATCAGGCCCCGTTGTGCTTCCGGCAATCCGAACCTGGAGTGCGGCGCGGCGATGCGCAAGTCTGTGGCCAACATGAGTTCAAAGCCCGCGGCGAGGCACACGCCATTGACCGCGCAGATCATTGGCTTTCGGATGTCGAACTCGCGCAAGGTCGCGGCGGGCATCACAGCGGGATCCCGCAGCACACGATGGTCCCATTCGTCCTCGGGGGAACGAGCGCCAGTCAGTAGCGGAAGCGTAGACCCCAGATCACCGCCTGCGCAGAATGCCTTGTCGCCGCTGCCGGTCAACACGGCAACTCTGATCTCGTCGTTGTCACGGATTTGCGTGAACACGTCTGCGAGCGCGCAAAGCATTGCGGGGGTGAGCGCATTGTGCGTTTGCGGCCGCTCCAGTGTGACCACGGCGACGTGGTCACATTTTTCGTATATGACTTGGCCGGTCATCGGGAACCTCGTGTGCTCAATTGGTAATTCAATGACAAGGGCGCCATGATTTCGCTGATGGCGGCGACTGTCGCGTCGTCCTCGGCGAACATCGAAACCGAGACTCCCTTACTGGTGGGTTGGATGCGCATATCTACCCGATCCGACAGCGCGTGCTTAGCCAGCCGCGATTCAAGTGCCCAGCGAATGGCTTGTGCGCGAAGCTCTGGCTTGAAGACCTTTCCGATGGCCGTCATCGGCAACTCATCCACCACAAATATGGCCTTGGGAAACGCCGGGCGTTCGGCGATGGTCTGTTGTCCGAAGGCATCGACGTCGTCCGCCGTTGTTTCGCAACCCTCACGCAGCACGACATAGGCGACGGGAAGCTCGCCGGCATACTCATCCGGGGCGCCCACGGCTGCAGCCATCAGCACGTCGGGATGCTTCATCAGCGCATCTTCAATAATGATCGGATCAATGTTGTGCCCGCTGCGGATGATCAAATCCTTGGCGCGAGCCGTTACGAAAAGCCGGCCGCTTTCGTCGATGTGACCAATGTCGCCAGTCAGTAGCCAACCCTCCTCGAACGTGCCCAGGTTGTTTTTGGGGTCGGTGTATCCCGGACTGACATTCGGCCCCCGAATTCGCAGCATCCCTTCGTTCGTCGAGTCCCCCAGGCCGTTCGGATCGAGCGTGACCGATGTATAGGGCAGGGGTAAGCCGACCGAACCAGGCAGGCGTGACATCGCCATCGGCTCGACCGCGATAACTCCCCCGCATTCCGTCATCCCCAAGATGCTGCGTACGGGGATTCCGTACTTGGCCTCGAAGGCGTCAGCAAGCTTGTTGGGAAGCGGGGATCCGCCAGTCAGCAGGCAGCGCACGCTGGACAGATCGGCCTGCGTCCTTGGCAAGGCCAGAACCGCCGAGATGACGGTGGGTACGGTAGCCAGAATCGTGACTCGGTGCCGCTCGACGTGCGACCAGTAGTTAGCCATGAAGTCTGCGTTTCGCAGCCCGAGCAATGTGGGCAGGACCACCTCACCACCGGCGAGCAGCACCGATAGCCCGTACACGAACGCGCCCGCGACGTGGAAAAGCGGAAATCCGTTCAGGATCACGTCCTTCTCGTCCAGCCCGTACATGCACGCCGCACCCCATGCCGCGTGAAGCTGGTTTCGCTGAGTGTGCTGGACCAACTTGGGTCGACCCGTGGTTCCCCCTGTGTGGAACAACGCAGCCAGCGCGTTTGGGTCGGTAATGGGAATGAGGATCGGATCGTCCGTTTGTGCTTGTAGCAGCGTGTCGAAGTCCAAGGCGCCGGTGTCGCAGGCTTTCACTGCGATGCAGTAACGCAGGCCCGGGCATTGATCCTGCAAGCCGGGGATCTTGCTCCAGATGTCCAGCTCCGATGAGGGGCCGAGCGCGACGACGATGTTGGCGTTGGCGGCATTGATAAGTTCTGCGATGTGCGCGGGGCCCAGCAGGTAGTTGATAGGACAGGCTACGCCGACAGCCTCGGCGGCCAGTAGTGTGATATAGGCCTGAGGAATCGGCGGCAACAGAAAGGCCACGCGAGGCGTGTCGAAGGGCACCAGGGCAGCGAATGCTCTGGCAGCCCTGCGTACCTGACCGAGAAGCTCGGCATAGGTCCAGCTCTGCACCGATGCTTCGGGGGCAGGCATTTCGATGAATGTCAGCGCACGTCTGTCGCTGTGCTCGCTAGCCGTGTGCTCAAGCGCCTGCAGTACACCGCCAAACGGCATAAAGCGGGAGTACGGCTGTGATTCGATCGACCGAAGATCCGCTTGGGTTCGGATGACTGACGTTCTCACGACTGCCTCCTTCAGATTTGCCCCGCTATTGGAAGGGGGAATGAGCTGAAGCGTAAGGACGTCAGAGAAACGGCGCAGTCCGCCGAGGTGTAGACCGGGTAAACCCGAAGGGGGGGCGGCTAGGATGCCTGCCCGGGCAGGGTAGGGTTTGACACCGCGTCCAGTGCCATGGCGAATAGTTCGTTGCGATGGTGGATCTGAAGGCGTTCGAAAGCTCTGTCGCGGTAGGTCTTGACCGTGCCCGAGGAAATCCCGAGGTCCGCTGCAATGCCGTCGTAAGTGAGGCCGCGTAGAAGCCGCTCGCACACCTCGCGCTCGCGCTTAGGTAGAGAGGAAAGCATTTTCATGTCCGGCGGGACTTCAACGTGCGCATTAAGACGAGAATGCACCGAGATGCACGAGAGCAAGGGGCCAGCAAGGTGTCCCAACAGCTCAAAATCGCCGGTGGAAAATGGACGTTGGTCGTTTCGACGGTAGAAGTTGAGCGCTATCAGATCTCCGTGCCCCAGAGATCTGACCAAGGAGATCCGCTCTTGAAGCTCGTGCCTGGTATAGATGCCATTGCGATGCCTGGCGGGAAGTTCCGACGCGTGCCAGTGCGTAATGACGGTGCCCCCTTCTTGCACACGCTCGCCGGCCGCTAGAAAGGTCTCGTCCTCGCAATATACGCCCTCTCGATAAAACCGGAACGCCTCGGAGGTTCCATTAGGTGCCCGGAAACTCCCGCCCGCTTGCCACTCTGGCGGTCTTGTGCGGTGCAGGCTGTAGGACGACCACCATGGCAGTGTGATGACCCTATTTAATTCAGTCAGCGCGACTGAGCCGAAATCTGGCTGGCCGACGCAACCTATAACGCCCGCCAGGACGCATGTCGCGTCTTGCGAACTAGGCGACCCCAAAGTCCGTGTCGCGTCCCGCATATGAATAAGTTGCATGGTCGCTTGTCTCCGTTCTGTTTTTTTCCAGCGTAAAGCACGCCGGCGTTACCGTCGATGCGTGTTTCCTCCGAGATTGACGGGACGTGGATGTTGAGCGTAGTTCCAGCCGCTACAGGATTGAGCGCTCGCAATAAAGTTCGACTATTTCCCCTGGGAAAAGGGCGAAAATCTTGTTCGCGCAAAGTTCGCTTTTGTTGACGGCGCATGAAAACGAATCTCCTCCTTCGTGCGAATTTTTGTCCGATACGGCCAGAGTTGGCGAAAGAGCGCGAGGCATCTCTGTCGGTTAGAACTCTTTTTGCTCGCAATCGGCGACCGTCCCGCCAGCATCGAGAGCGTCTCCGTAACATATACGCGCGCACATCTTTCGGAGGCACTCATAATCATCGCCTCTATTGCTGCCGTCATTGGGATCGCTGTGTTGCATTGGCGGTCGGATACGTCAACCTTCGGGAACGGCTCTTCGAGAATGGCGATTTGGAGCGTTGAGCGCTTGGCAGGCCACTAATGTGTTTTGGTCGGGCTAAGTGAAGCGGACGAAACTCACGCGTAGACGTTCGCTCAGTACCATGACATCCGCTAGAAGAGACTCTGGTGACGTTGCGCCGATCTGGCGTTTTGACGAAAAGTGGCCATGTCACTGATTCTCCGAGGGGTGTCAGCGCGGTGCCGTGGTCGAGGGCGTAAGTGAAATCCCTTTGATGCAGGGGGGCGCATGACCGGGCAAATCAGGCTTGATGTCGGGGATCGACAGGACGTTTGCGATACCGATACCGATACCGATGCCGATGCCGATGCCCAGCGCGATCGTGCCGGTCCAAAGTCAGCCCGGTTCGCGGCTGCTGCGTACGAATGTGCCACAGGCGATGAGGACCACGGCTGCGGCCGAGACCGGTTATAGGCCGAAGCGCTTGCCCAATACCGCCGCCACTGGTGAAAGCAACGCAAAGGCCGGTGGCGATGGCGGCCGCAATCAGGATTCACCAGGGCAGCGTCTTCCCGAGGTGCGAGAACGTGCCCGATGGACCGTCCTCGCCGAGCAGCGCCATGTCCACGCTGCTCCTTGCACCCGTAGGAATATCGATCTCGCCTTGTCCGCCGTTCATGTCCGTCTGCACGTATCCGGGGTGGACAGCATTGACTTTGATCGGCGTGTTGCGCAGTTCGTACGCGAGATGCACGGTCCAGGCATTGACGACGCTCTTGGACGCGTTGTAGGCCGGAATCTTGAAATCGTAGATGGGTGACGCGGGGTCGGTGTGCAGACCGAACGAACCAAGCTGACTGGACAGATTTACGATACGCGCCGCCGGTGCGGCCTTCAGGAGTGGCAGAAAAGCATTCGTGACTTCGATGACGGCAAACACGTTCGTGTCGAAGGTATCGCGCCACGTCGCTAGGCTCTGCTGGGACGGGCTTTTGTCCGGGGCATCGAGCAGCACTCCCGCGTTGTTCACCAGGACGTCAAGTCTGCCATAGGTCGACTGTACGGTGTTGACGGCGTTCAGAATGCTGGTGGTGTCGGTCACGTCGAGTGAGATGGGCTCCACTGACAAGCCTTCGGATTTCAGCCTGTCTGCAGCAGCTGATGCACGGGCGATGTCACGGCCCGCGAGCAAGGCGATGAAGCCGGCATTAGCCAGTTGGCGAACCGTCTCCAGGCCGATGCCACGGGTGGCGCCGGTCACGAGGGCGACTTTTTGAGAGGTATTCATTGAGTTTGCTCCGCAGAACGTGGAATCAAGTAGGGAAACGATCGAAGCCAGCGTATGTCTTCACGTAAACAGCGCCGAAGGCATCCAGTCGTTGGCGCATCGCGGCCGTCGCATCGCCGAAGACAGTCAGGCGCGCGAAAGTGACGTGGTCGACAAATGGCTGGGCAAAAGGGGCAAAGGTTTCATCGACATGGGGAATCAGGGCATCCGCCTGGTAACGCTCCACGATGTACGCCTTCTGCCCATCATCGCTGATGCCGTATTCATAAATCAGGACGCCAGGCTCTTGCCGCGTCGCCGACACGGCCTGCTGAATCACCTTGCGGAAGCTTTCAAGCATGCCAGGGCGCACGTCCATTTCAAACATGCAGGTAATCTGATTGTTCATGGTCTACAGACTCCGTATGGATCACGACCGTAGATTAACGAAGCTGATTCAAAACAAAAATGGTGTGAATTTCCGGTCTTATCGGAGCCAAACGCACTAATGGCCATCAAGCAGGGATGGGCATCGCGTCGCTGCCTGACTTCATGGAGGTGGCCGGGATTGCCGCCGGACACCTGGTGCCCCTGCTGTAGGCTGCCTCGATGACCGCCGACGCCTCTGCATTTTGTGGCCGTCAGCTCGCCGACCGTCCGACAGCTTTAGCGTGCCAATTGCCTGAACCAGGCGAGGAAATCAGCGCGCATGGCAGGCGAAATGCCATGATCGCCGGGATACAGGCGGGTCTCGTGGGGAACGCCCAGTTCGGTCAGCCATGCGTCGGCGCGGTGGGCCCAATCGACGGTCAGCTTCGTGTCGTGCCGGCCGTGGCCGATGAATGCGCGGATGCTGGCCAGTGCTGTGCGGCTGGCCAACTGCGGTTCGATCTCGGGCAGGATGCGGCCGGAGAGGATACCGAAGCCGGCCACGAGTTCGGGCTGGATCAGGCCGATGCTGGCGCTCATGATGCCGCCTTGGCTAAACCCGGCCATCACCGTCTTCGCGGCGGGAACGGCGTATTTCGCCTGCAATTCGGTGATGAAGCCCGCTAGGCGTCGCCGGCTCTGCTCCGCCGCCACCAGATCCGGGCGAGGCCCCTGTGGGCCGAACGACACTTGGAACCATGCATGCTGGCCAGCTGCGAGCGTGAGCGGCCCACGCGCCAGGATCACGCGGGTACCTTCCGGCAGCGCATCGCCCAGCGGTGCAAGATTGGTTTCGTTGCCGCCCACGCCATGCAGCAGCACCAGCAGGCGCGTGGGCGGCGCACTATCCGCCGCGGTTGTGCGATACGCAAGGGACAGATCGGTAAGGACTTCGGACATCAGGGAATTCATGCGTTTTCTTTCAATGCGATTGAAGAGTCTAGGCCGAAGCCGAAAGAGTCCATTGACAGCACCTCATAGGTCATGCCGCCCGGAATCCGTATGCGAGCTTCGTCCGGCGCGCTGGCGCCGAGCGCCACCAGCAGCGGCAGGTAATGCTCCTCTGTCGGATGAGCGCGTACGGCGTGGGGAGCGAGAGTACGGTACTGCACCAGTGCGTTATCGTCGTGGCGCATGATCGCGCCTGCGACCCAATCAGCGAAGTCCTGCGCATACTCGGGATCCCGAACGTGGCTGCGGAACTCGTAGAGATTGTGGGTGAGGCTGCCCGAGCCGACGATCAGCACGCCGCGCTCGCGCAGCGGGGCCAATGCCTTGCCCAGTTGCACCGCGCCTCGCGTGTCCATACGGGTTGGCAGGGAGACTTGCAGCACCGGAACGTCGGCTGCCGGCTTCAGATAGCGCAGCGGCACCCAGGCGCCATGATCCAGACCGCGCTGCGGATCGCACGTGGCCGGAAGGCCCGCTTCACCGAGCATCCGGGCAATGTCGGCAGCCAAAGCAGGCGCTCCCGGCGGCTCGTAATCAAGCGCATAGAGCGCCTGAGGAAAGCCGCCAAAGTCATGAATGGTCGAGTTCTGCCGGGCTGCGGTCACACGCACATCCGAGGTCTGCCAGTGCGGCGACACGACGACGATGGCCGAGACCTCGTGCAACGACGCGCCTACACGCTGAAGGTTCGGGCCGAGCACGCCCGGTTCCAGGGCGAACATCGGTGATCCGTGGGAAATGAAGATTGAAGGAGCACGGGACATGGCGTCTTTCCAGAGCAGCGGGCGGATTTCGCCCGCTGCGAGGCCGAGGATTCAAGCGAACTTACGATGCTTGGGCGGAGCTGGAGCGCCGCGCATCGATGCTCAGGGCACCAGCGCCATTGGCGGCCAGCAGGAGGAAGCCGCCTGCCATCGAGAGGTTCTTCCAGAAATTGATCGCCTGCGACGCATCGGCAAGATTGGCATGAAAGATGAGCGCCGTGGCGACCGAGAACAGCGCCATTGCGACCGCGATAGCGCGCGTGAACAGGCCGGCGGCGATGGCCAGGCCTCCTCCCAGCTCGAGCGCGATCACGAGCGGCAGCAAGGCACCGGGAACGCCCATGGCTTCCATGTACTGCTGCGTGCCGGCGTAGCCGGTGATTTTGCTCCAGCCGGTGATGATAAAGATCAAGGCGAGGGCAAAGCGGCCCAGCAGCGAGAGAATGGCATGCGACTTCATGGCGAGTGTCCTGTGTGCGGATGGAATTGGGAAAAGGGAAAAGTGGCAGGGGCCACCCAGTGCGGCCCGTTGCCTGTTTCACGTGTTAGTTTCGATGAATCCAGGTGGGCGCGATTTGGGTGCCCAAGCCGGCGCCATAGGCGAAATAGACGTTCAGTCCACCGACCGGTTCCAGATAACGGGCGTTCTTCAGGCCGCCCGCGTCGATCGGCTGGAAGCCGATGCTCTCGGCCAGCGCACGCACCGTCTGCTTGGCACGTTCATCGTCGCCGGCATAGAAGACCGGCACTTTCTGGCCGTTGGCGAAGGCAGGCCCTTCCGCGAGCACTTGCGCAAGAACCGTATTGAAGGCCTTGACGACCTGGGCACCGGGTAGCGCCTTGGCGATTTCCTCCGCTGCCGAAGTGGCATGGCCCAGCGTCAGGCCCATGTAGTCGGCTGTGAGCGGATTGGTGATGTCCACGATCACCTTGCCTTCCAGGGCGCCGGCGCCACGCAGCGCGGCGACGGCCTGCTCATAGGGCGTGGCCACGACGATCACATCACTGTCAGCGGCACTGTCGGCCAGTGCTACCGCAATTGCTGGCGGATTGGTGGCGGCCACAGTCGCAGCCTTTTCCAGATCGCGTGCGGCGATCCGAACGCGATGGCCGGCCTGAGTGAACTGGCGAGCAAAGCCCGACCCCATATTGCCGGCACCGAGAATGAGTATGTCCATGAAAAGCTCCAAGTGGGTAGCCCGTGTTCGGGAATGGCTCCACTTTATTCGCTACTTTTACTGTGATAAACGTGGATTAGAATGATGGTTTGTCACGAAAATAGAGACAATCCATGCTTGAACTGCAGCAGATGAACAGCTTCCTCGCGGTTGTGCGTGCTGGCAGTTTTGTGGGAGCCGCGGAGTTAACGAACCTGTCCAAAGCAGCGGTCTCGCGGCATGTGGCGGAGTTGGAGGCTGGCCTCGGGATCCGTTTGTTGCACCGCACTACTCGTCGCCTATCCTTGACCGAGGACGGTCAACGCTTCCATCTGCGGGCCATCGAGCTGATGACGGCCTTCAATGAACTGGAAACGGAAACGGTCTCCCGCGGTGCCGAAGCGGCTGGCGTTTTGCGAATCAATGCACCTGTATCCTTCGGCCTGCTTCATCTCGCACCGCTCTGGCCGGCTTTTGCGGACGCCAATCCCAAGGTGCAGTTGGAGGTGGACCTGAACGACCGCGTAGTCGATCTGGTGGAGGAGGGTTACGACATTGCGGTGCGTATCACCAACCTGGCTGACTCGCAGCTCATCGGCCGCCGACTGACGTCTACGAGAATTGTCCTGTGCGCCTCGCCTGACTACTTGGAGGCACATGGCCAGCCCGGGGTGCCGCAGGATCTGACCTCTCATCGTATCGTCGCCTACAGCTACTGGGCCGGCCGGGATGATTGGCGCTTCTACGGACCGGATGGGGAGGAGCATGTGCGAATCAGCCCTCATATCAGAACCAATTCCGGTGACACGTGCCGGCTCGCCGCGTTACAACACCAAGGCATTGTGTTACAGCCGGATTTCCTGGTTGGTGAAGATATCAAAAAGGGGCGGCTTGTTGAGTTGATGCCTGAATACCAATCGATCACGTTGGGCATCCACGCGGTTTACCCCAGTCGCAAGCATCTGCCCATGAAGACGCGGCGGATGTTGGACTTCCTGGTGGATGCATTCGCATTACCGCCCTGGCAATAATTAAGGAAGGCCGAGCAGACCATTTGGCGGCTCAACGTTTGAGTCGGGCAAACGAGTCATTGCTCAGTCCTTTTCCTAGCCGCACTGGGGGGCCATGTTGTTGGACATGCGTCAGCGTCAGCGTAGGTGTTGGTTCGGCACCCAACCGGGATGGGCGAGCAGCCGCTCTTGCATGGCGTGCACCGTGTATAGGCAACGCTGAAGTTTTAGATAAATATCACCGCCGTAATCCCAGCCAAGGATGCCAATGCTTCCCTTGTAGCCGATGCGTTCAAGTGCGGCGATGAGCGCGAAGTTATCCAGTTCACCTCGATCGGGAGGCTCCATCGTTGCGACGCTACCCCAGCCTAATGGCGACAACGCACTGCCTGAAAGCACAACCTGCATCAACCACGGTTTGATGGCGACCAATCGCTCCTCCAGGTTTCCCTCCTGACCTGCATACCAGTGATAGCCGTTGAATGACATGCCAAGCTGAGGGTGCAAGAAATGCTGGCAGAGTTGCAGAACCTCCGAGGTGGTCTGCGTAACATGGTGCAGGTGCGGGTAGAGGGCGAGGCGCAGGCCGCGCCGCTCAATGATGGGCAGCAGCGACTCAATAAACCGCTTGATGCCGTTTGCGCCGTTCAGCGAGGTTTGCACCGCAAGTTCAACTAACTGCACACCTTCGACACGTTCGACGATGTCACGAAGCAGCAAGTCGTTGCGCCCTTCGTGCAGGACCAGATAAAGCGCGCTAACGTCAAGGCCGTGGCGTGCCTTCACGCTCGACAATAGCGAAAGATCCGTCAGCGGCTTTCCTCCCCAAGCCGAGACCGTGATCCCGTCGTAGCCAAGCTCGGCGAGCATCTCGCATTGTGACTGGAAGGTATACACGCCCATTGAGCTGTAGAAGAACGAATCCAAAGCATGAACTGGATAAGACATGTCGATTTCTGGTTTAGTAGGAGATGTCCGTCATAACCGACCAGGCGGGGTGCGCCTTTAGCCGAGTCTCCATGGAGCGAAATGCGCCGATGGAGCGCTGAAGGTTGCCGTAAACGTCGCCGCCCATGCTTTCCCACCCCAACACACCGAAGCGTCCCTGAAAGCCCCTTCGTTCGAGCGCACCGAGCAAAACGAAGTTATCCATCTCTCCTTCATCCAGAGGTTCGATCGTGGCTGCTTGCCCCCAACCCAGGGGAGACAGTCTGCAGCCTGCAAGATTGACTTGTCGAAGCCATGGCCAGACAGCATCCAGCCGCTTCTCGAGCGATTTCTCTTGAGTGGCATACCAGTGGTAGCCGTTAAACACGATGCCCAGTCGGGGATGATTGAAGCGTTGACATAGCGCGACGGCCTCGCTGGTGGTCTGCATCCCGTAACGCACATGGGGATACAGTGCGATATCGATGCCCCGCCGTTCACATATTGGCAGCACGCGTTCAATCATGCGTATGTCGGCTTCCTGGACGGTATCGCCCGAATGCAACGCCAACTCTATGCTGGAGCACCCCTCAATGGACTCGAAGATGTTAGTCACGAAATCCTCTAATCCAGGGCGATAAATCAGATATACGGCTCCGACATCCAGGCCCCAGCGCTCCTTTACCTGCGGCAGCTTTTTTAGTTCGCTGCTCCAGGCGGACATGGTTAGCCCGGCGTAACCTGTCTCCGCGAGCATTTCGCATTGCGCGGCCAGCGGGTATGTGCCAAGTCGCGTCTGAAAGATGAAATCCATGTGATGCAAAGGACGATTCACGATAATCTCCATAAGCGCGTGCGGTCATTCGTTTGGCGAGTGGCTAGGGAACAGCGGCAACAGGTGCTCTCCCAACTCGTCTATCACTTCGCGCGCGGGACGCCTCTGGGGTTTGAAATGCAGCCCAACGTGCGAGACCCCTTGGTCTTGCTGCCGCAGCCACAGCTCGCGCAGAGCATTTCGCCCACCGCGCAATACCCGTCCAGGCTGCACAGGCATGTTCGGATCCCGGTCCAGGTCAAACAATGTCCCGTAGCCATACGGCTTGAAAACCTCTTTCCCGCAGGCCTCACGCCACTGCGCGGTAAGCACCGGCACTCGGGCCGGATCCGCGATGTATGAAAGGATTCCGTCCGTATGGCTCGCGGTCCAGTCAAGTGTCTGGCCTGCATGGCCGATGACGATAGTGGGCAGTCGCGTCGTGGCGGGCTTGGGTACCAAATCAAGCCCCCCGCTCAATCTCCCATAGAAGCTGGAGTCATGGACGGGCCAGGACCGTTCCGTCACGGCGCGCAAGAGCGCCAACGCATCCCTGAATCTCACGGCACGTGTGTCGAATTCCACACCAAAGGCGGGATACTCAACCGGCCTGTCGCCAGTCGCCAAGCCAAGCAGCAGCCGACCGCCAAGCAACTGATCGACGCTCGCCGCTTGCTTGGCGACAACGAGCGGGTCACGTAGGGGAAGAACGATGCCGGCGGTACCAATGGCGACTTTTTCAGTGATAGCCGCGAGATAGCCGGCATATACCAGCGGATCCAGGACTTGCCCGACATCGCCAAAGTTGGGATCGTAAAAGGGGACGTCGCGCAGCCAGATTGCCGAAAATCCCGCCTTGTCCACGTGCATCGCGAGCTGGGCGTGGTCCGCCATCGTGGGGCCGACCGAATCCGGATAGCTCTCGAGGGGCGCGATGAAGCCGAACGTAAGGCGTCCTGGCTGGAACACTCGGGCGTAGCCCGGATGAACTGCAAGCACGGGGGGCAGCTTGGCATGGTTGAGAGATTGCATCGTTCTCTTGCTCAGGAAGAAAACCCGCACTTTATGCCGCTTTATTGCTGCGAAAAATGGTGTAATGATCCGAACATTTCGGACTTAATTGCAGGAATAAACCATGAATTACTTTGGTGCCCTGGAAGCCTTTGTGCAAGCGGCAGAAACGCGAAGCTTCACGGAAGCGGGCCGACGCCTCGCAATTTCTTCGTCGGCCGTGGGCCGGTCCGTCGTACGGCTTGAGCATGAGTTGGGCGTTCGGCTATTTCACCGTTCAACTCGCGCTATCGCCCTGACTGCCGAGGGCGAGCTGTTCCTGCAACGGTGCTACCGCATCTTTGCGGAGTTCGAGGCGGCCAAGAATGAGCTGAGCGCGTCCGTGGACAGGCCACGAGGACGTCTTCGGATTGGTCTGCCGCAATTAGGGGCCCAGTTGATGCGGCACGCGATTGCGTTTCAGCATCAATTTCCAGAGATTGAATTGGAACTGGATTTCAGCGATCGCCTGGTCAACGTCATCGAAGAGGGCTTTGATGCCGTGATGCGGGTGGGCGAGCTGGACGATTCGAGATTGACGATGCGCAAACTGGACGGCTATCAGCATCGGCTGGTCGCCTCCCCCCAATACCTCTCAGAACGAGGGGTGCCCATACAGCCGGCCGATTTGAGAACCCACGCCTGCTTGCGCTATCGCTACCCCAGCACCGGCAAGCTGGCGCCATGGCCGCTCGTGGCGCATGGCCATCCTTTTGAAATGGATCTGCCGCAATCGGCAGTGACGAACACCATCGACTCTTTGCTTGAGATGGCCGTGGCCGGCGTCGGCATTGCCCTGCTTCCTGACTTCATGGTCGCCGAAGCGGTTTCCGGCGAGCGGTTGATCCCTTTACTCGACAAGCATGTCCGGGATCAGCGCAGCTTTTGCATTCTCTGGCCCTCGAGCGGTCATACGCCCCAAAAAGTGAAGGCGTTTGTCGAGTTCATGGCAGCCCGGTTGGCATCCCGTGGATCGTTGCTCTACCAAGAGCACCACTAACGGCTACACCCCTGCCTCGTCCATTCGTGGGGCGGCATTCGTGTCGTGACCGAACGCCTCCACGGCAAAGTCCAGGAAGCTGCGCAGTTTGGGCGTAATTCTTCGGTCTGGAGCATAGAGGATATGAAAGGGGCGAGGCGGCACTTTGAAGTTCGGCAGAAGCTCTACTAATCGACCGTCTGCTATTGCGCCCCTGACTAGCTCAAGCGGTTGCAGCAATATGCCAAGCCCTGCCAAAGCTGCGCACAGTAACGGTTCGCCGTGGTCAACCATCATACGCCCCGAGACGGGAACCACGACCCGGCCGTCAGGCCCGTCGAATGTCCATTGCGTCCGTAATTCGGTGTGAGTGAACCCAAGGCAATCGTGCGCCTGCAAATCCGACGGCGTCATCAATGGCGGATGTTTCGCGAGGTACTGCGGCGCAGCGCACAGCACCAGGCGGTAAGGGGCAAGCGGACGAGCAATCAATCCGCTGTCCGACAGCGCGCCGACGCGAAACACGGCGTCGTAGCCCTTATCGATTAAATCAACCGACCGGTTGCTGAGCGTAAGTTCCACCTCGACCTGGGGAAACTGCTTCATGTAGTCAGGAAGCCTGCCCGCTAACGTGTGCATGCCGAAGCTGACCGGAGCGTTGATCCGCAACTTGCCGGTCGGCACCGCGCGCGCTTCCGCCGCGAGGTTTTCGGCGGCATCCACCTCGGCCAGAATGATTCGCGCTCTTTCATAGAATGCGCGACCGAAATCCGTCAGGCTTTGGCGTCGGGTGGTTCGGCTGATCAGGCGCACGCCAAGGCGCGATTCCAATCCCTGCACATGTTTGCCGACCAGTTGCGATGACATTTGCAGCGCGATAGCGGCTGCGCTGAAGGAGCCAAGATCCACCGCCTTCACAAATACGGCCAAGCTGGTCAGGCGGTCCATTAGAAATTCTCCGTTTCAAATATCGCCACATCTTAGCTATTTATCGCCTGGCGATACAGGTGCAGACTGCTGCGGTATCCGGCCTTGGGCCTCAGTTCACCCCTTTTTGGAAAGATTTCGATGCGTTTTTCTATGCTCTTGGCGGCGTGCGCCGCCGGCTTGGCGATTGCCACCAGCCCGGTGTCGGCGGAGTCTGCGCTGCAGGTGCTGGGGAAGGACTTCAGCTTTCCAAACAAGATCGACGGCGTGCCGGAAAAACTGTCGGACTTCAAGGATCTCCAGATCAACGCGTTCAAGACGTCCGACGGAGTGAAGATTTCGTATTGGGAGGCCGGCAAAGGAGAGCCTTTGATATTCGTGCCGGGTTGGTCTGCCAATGGCGCGGAGTTCATCAACGTGATGTACCTGTTGAGCAAGCACTATCACGTCTACGTGATGGATCCTCGTAATCAGGGGCTGTCTGACCGCGTGGAATATGGGGGCAGGATCTCCCGCTTTGCCATGGACCTGCGGGAGCTGCAGCAGCATTTGCGGCTGAAAAAGGCGAACTTCGCCGGATGGTCTATGGGAGCGTCGGTCATCTGGAGCTATATCGACCTCTTTGGCACGGTGAGCATCAATAAAGCGATCTTTGTCGATGAGCCACTGTCGATTTATTCGCATGTGGACTGGTCCGAGCAGGAGCGCCTGGATGCTGGTGGGTCGACGACGTCTCCGGAAAGAATGGTGGACGGATTTACCGGAGGCGCACCCCTCAATGCCTTGGTGACGGACTTGGTTCCCTGGCAGCGCGCCGCGTTGAAAGATTCTCCGTACTTCGTGAATTCCGAGAGCTTCGCTCAGACCTTTATCAAGAATGACCCGAAGGCCGTTGGCCGCGTGCTGTTCAACCACATCGTCAACGATTGGCGCGATGTGATTGAGCAAAAAGTGGACGTGCCGGTGGCGATCTTTTCTGGCGAGTACAGCAACAACCTGCCGAGCCAACGCTGGATGCAGAAGACGCTGCCGCAGGCCACCCTCTTCGTGTATAGCAAAGAAGACCAAGGCGACCATTTCCTCATGTTTAAGAATCCAGTGAAGTTCGCCAATGATCTTCGCGGATTTCTCGCACATTGACTGATCAACTCCCGAGGTCCAGTCCGACGTACCGCGCGGTAAACCTCGAAGGCAAATATTATGTCTGCAACATCAAACCCACCCCGTAAGCGGGCGTCCGCCGGCCTGCGGCTCTATGCATCGATCGTCGCATTGCTGCTGTCTCTTGTTGGCCTCTACCTGGTTTACGGTGGCGTCAAACTGATTTCGTTAGGGGGGTCTTGGTACTACCTGGTGGCAGGCGCCGCGCTGATCGTCTCGGCGGTTCAGCTTTGGCGCCTTAAGGTTTCAGCGGCGTATGTCTACGCGGGCTTTTTTGTATGCACCGCGGCATGGGCTTTCTGGGAAGCCGGCACCGCTTTCTGGCCGTTGGCCGCGCGTTTGGGCTTGTTCGCGGTAATGGGGCTTTTGGTGGCGCTCTGCGTGCCTTCGCTTCCAGGTGCTCGTGGGTCCCGGCGAGTCCGCCGCGTTTCATATGGGGTCGCCGGCGCGTCCGTGATCGCGCTGCTTGCCGCGTTTATCGGCGCTTTCAGCCCTATTTGGTTAGTCAAGCCAACAAAAGCGCTGGCCGTGGTCCAGGACTATGACCCGGCCAAGGAGCCGCTCGACTGGGTCGGGTTTGGGCGTACCACCACTGGCGAGCAGTTCTTCCCTGGCGCTCAGATTACGAAGGAAAATATCAAACAGCTCACCGTGGCATGGACGATGCACACGGGGGACATGACGGTTCCCGGCAGCGAAAACCAGAACACACCCCTTCAGATCGGGAACATTCTGTATCCGTGTACGCAGTCGGGGCAGGTATTCGCGGTGCGCGGAACTACGGGCGAAAAGCTCTGGCACTACGATCCCAAAGTGACGGCGGCTTCCGCGGCCAATTGGTTGCGGTGCCGATCGCTGGCGTATTACGAAGTGCCGAACCTGCCTGATGATGCGCCGGGGAAAAAGCGGATTTATCTCACCACTGGAGATATGCGCTTGATCGCGCTCGACGCGAGCTCCGGCAAACCTGTATCGTCGTTCGGCAAGGAAGGCACGGTGGCCCTGGCGAAGAACATGGGCGAGTTGCGTCCGGGGTTCTATAACCCCACTTCGGGGCCATTGTTGGCGGGTAAAAACCTTCTGGTCGGCGGTTGGGTGATGGACAATCAATCTACCGACGAGCCCTCTGGCGTTGTTCGCGCTTTCAATGCGGTAAGCGGAGAGTTGACTTGGGCCTGGGACGTGGGCCGGCCCGGCCAGACGCAAGCACCCAAGGATGGTGAGTCCTATACGCGCGGCACGCCAAATATGTGGGCCACCCCAAGCTATGACCCCGAACTGAACCTGGTCTACTTGCCAACCGGGGGAGGCACCCCGGATCTGTTTGGCGGGCAGCGTTCCGCGCAAACGGATCGCGTCTCTCAGTCGGTGGTTGCACTGGATGCGACAACGGGCGATGAGCGCTGGACTTTCCAACTCGTCCACCACGATCTCTGGGACTACGATCTTCCTTCGAAGCCTGTTCTTTATGACATGCCTGACGGCAGGGGCGGCCGAGTCCCGGCATTGATCCAAGCTGGCAAGAACGGAGAGATCTTTGTATTGGATCGCCGCACAGGTCAGCCGATTACGAAGGTCGAAGAGAGGCCTGTGCCGACTAACGGCGTTTCCGGCGAAAGGGTGTCGCCGACGCAGCCCTACTCGGTAGGCATGCCGTCCATGCGTGACGATGTCCTGACCGAAGCGAAGATGTGGGGAATTACACCGATCGACCAGCTCAACTGCCGCATTCAGTTCAAGGAGCTGTACTACAAGGGCGACTACACGCCCCCGCAGCTGGCTTGGTATCTGCAGAACCCGTCCTGGTATGGAACGACAAATTGGGGTGGCCAATCGATAGACAAGCAGCACGACGTCATGATCGTCAATGACATGCGGATCATGATGAAAGGACGCTTGATGACTCGAGAGGAGACCAATGGGCTAATGGCGGCGAAATCGTCGGAAGGGGTGGGTGGCGTTATCCCGATGAGCAATACGCCCTACGGCGCCGAGCGCGGCATGGTCCAGTCTTTCTTGGGCGTACCCTGCACAACTCCTCCCTTCGGCACGATGGCGGCGATCGATATGAAAACGCAAACGCTGCTTTGGCATCGATCGCTTGGTACGCCAGAACAGTTCGGTCCGTTGGGCATGAAAACCCATATGCCGATCGAGCTAGGCATGCCTACGCTAGGCGGAGCCGTCGCGACGGGTTCAGGCATCGTCTTCTTTTCGGCGACGTCTGACTACTATCTGCGCGCCCTCGATGTCGCTACTGGCGAAGTCATCTGGAAGAGTCCATTGCCTGTCGGCGGTGGCGCGACACCGCTGATCTTCACGTCGCCCGAGGATGGCCGTGAGTATGTCGTAGTCACCGCTGGCGGATCGCGCTCCGCGCCGGATCAAGGCGATTACATCATTGCATTCGCACTGCCCCAGAGCCAAACAATGGAGAAGTAATATGCGTACCCAGCTGATCATCAACAATACACCTTGTGCAGCTTCCAACGGCGCGACCTTTGAGCGCCGTCATCCGCTCAGCGGAGAACTGGTTACCACCGGTGCGGCGGCTCAGATCGCCGATGCCGAGACTATTGCAAACTCTTCGGCAGCCGCGTTCGAGCGCTGGGCCTTGAGCGGCCCGTCCGTGCGGCGCAAGTTACTGCTCGAGACCGCCGATATCCTCGAAGCGCGTGTCAAGGACTTCTGCGATGTCATGGCTCAGGAAGTCGGGGCATCCGAACTCTGGGCCACTTTTAATGTGATGGCTTCAGCATCCTTACTGCGCGAGGCGGCAGGGTTGACCACCCAGATTCAGGGGGAGACCTTGCCTACTGACAAGCCCGGCGCAATGTCGATGACGATTCGCCAGCCTGCTGGCGTGGTACTCAGCATCGTGCCGTGGAACGGTCCTGTCTTGCTCGGTACGCGCGCAATAGCGTACCCGCTGGCGTGCGGGAACACAGTTATCTTCAAGGGATCGGAAGTGAGTCCCCGGACCCACGAGATGCTGGCACAGTGCTTTGTCGATGCCGGACTGCCTCCTGGGGTACTGAACTACATTACGGTCGCCGCGCCCGATGCCGGTGCAGTCACGGAGAAGCTTATCGCTCACCCGGCAGTTCGGAGGGTGAACTTCACTGGCTCGACACATGTGGGGCGCATCATTGCCGAGACATCAGCGCGGCACCTGAAGCGCAGCCTGCTGGAACTCGGTGGAAAAGCTCCATTCGTGGTATTGGATGACGCAGATCTGGAGGGCGCCGTTAATGCTGCGGTATTCGGCACATTTTTGTACCAAGGCCAGATTTGCATGTCGACAGAGCGCTTCGTTGTCGACGAAAGCATTGCTGATGAATTTGTGCGCCGCTTTGCCGAGCGAGCCAAGTCGTTGATTGCTTCGGACCCTCGCGAGACACCGCATTGCGTGGTCGGGCCTTTGATTGACGCTCGGTCTGGCGAGCGCCTGAATGGCCTGTTGCAGGACGCCGTGTCAAAAGGAGCAGTGATCGTGGTCGGTGGCGAAGCCGCGGGAGCAAGCATGCCGGCCACAATCGTAGATCACGTGAAGCCAGGGATGGACATATACGATGAAGAGACGTTTGGGCCGGTGACCACCATCGTCCGCGTGAACGGTGATGACGAAGCGGTTCGAGTCGCTAACGACACGATCTACGGCTTGTCATCGGCGGTGTTCTGCAGCAATGTAAGCCGCGCTTTGTCGGTGGCATCAAGAATGCAGTTCGGCTGCGTTCACATCAACGGCGCAACCGTGCAGAATGAGCCACAAGCACCCTATGGTGGCATGAAGCACAGCGGCTATGGGCGTTTCGATGGCCGCGCTGTTATCGATGAGTTCACCGAGATAAAGTG
>Ga0182739_1001176_pt1 | contig 28656 bp, 27 predicted proteins | sample eDN5th30CBELigBY_FD_128873 | JGI IMG/M metagenome (GOLD analysis project Ga0182739, IMG submission 128873) | Enriched backyard soil microbial communities from Emeryville, California, USA - eDNA 5th pass 30_C BE-Lig BY (version 2) (version 2) | ecosystem: Environmental > Terrestrial > Soil >... | reverse complement strand
GACGCCTACTTCGCCGATCGCACCATCCTCACGATGCTGCTTGCCGGCCAGGATGTACCGCCGGGACTGACGCTCGGGCCGCGCTACTTCAGCTACGAAACCTATGCGCTCGCTTTGCAGCGCGGCGACGACAAGTTTCGGCTGCTGATCGACCGCACGCTGTCGCGCCTCTACCGGTCCGGCCGCGCCGAGGGCATGCTCAAGGACGCCTTCGGCACGGAGCCGGACGAAATGCTCCGGTCGCTGATCGCAATCAACGCGCTTCCGGGCTGACCTTACCGGCCTGACAGGAGGCGGCAAGCCGCCCCTCGCCCCTGCCCGGGTCTCAACGCCAACCGGACCTCGACGTCACGTCACCCGGACATGGCGTCCGGGTGCGACAACACTTCGGCGTTGCCGTTATCGGCTCCCGCAACACCGGGCTGAATCACAGCGCAGCGATCACCTGCGCCCAAACCGCGATCATCCCCAGAAACATTGCCAGCGAAGCAAGCGCGGCGGCCTCTTCCACAACAGCACGGAACATGTCTGCTCTCCTGACCAGGAACATTTGAAGAACATTGTTCTTCGTTTGTTCCTGCTCGTCAAGAGCGCGACGGCAGCGCCCATCCTTCCGGACGTCTTCGGCAGCTTCGACAACTCACGATTCGGCAGCCCTGCTAGGTTAACAAAACCCTTCAATGCACAGGCAGCTAATTCATGCCTGCACTAATACATTATTTCCCAACACAACCGCTCCGAATCTGATCGTATTCAAAGTGTTCGCGGGCCGGAAACAACTGCGACAACTGGATAATTCGTTGAATTTTATACATCTATACTTGAATAGATCGTATAAAATTCTGACGAATTTTTCGAAAAAACTGCATCGGGCCCGCCAACTCTGGTGATCGTGTTGCGTAAGCGACCGTTAACGATAAGAGAGGTGGAGCCAGAAATGATCTCGTACATCATCGACGTACTGCGCTGGCGCGTTTCGAAACCCCGCATCCGGCGCAAGGCCCAAAGCCTGATCCGCAGGCATGGCGATGCTGCGATGTTCCGCGCACTGGATCTGCTTGTCGAGGCGGAGGAGCGCCGGAACTTCCGGCAGGCGCGCTTCTGGAAAGGGGTGGCGCAGGAGACCGCGCATCAGGTCCGGCGGCGGGCGATCCTCGCCAGCATCATGTGCCCCCTGCCCGCGGCGTCATCAGGAGAAACGCCCCCTCCTGCCGCGACGATGCCGGGCGCCGCGATGCCGGGCAGCGCCGCAGCGGCGGAACGCGGCGACCGCAGCGGGCACATCCGTCTGGTGCATCCGAAACCGGGCTATATCGGCGAGACCGCCACGGCGCGCGCGCATGGCCGGAGGTCTTTGGGGAGCCAGCATGATACCCGGCGCCGGCAGACGCCGCTGCCGGGTATGTGATCGCTGCCGGATGCCAGTCCATGGGGGATGTGCAGAGGAAGAGGCTTCCCGCCTCTTCCCGGCGATCTACAGCATCGCGCCAATTCAATGAATCGCACGATGCTGCAGGGTTTTGTTGAGCATCGCTATTTCCGAAAACCGGCGTCCACCCCGGATCAAGTCCGGGGCAGGCATTTTCGGAGCGATGCTCTACCCTCAGTCCAGTTCGATCACCTTGCCCTCGCGCAACGTGACGCGCCGGTCCATCCGCTCCGCCAGTTCAAGGTTATGCGTCGCAACGATGGCGGCCAGACCTGACGCCTGGACCAGTTCGGTCAGCGTCTCGAAGACGTGGTCCGCGGTGTGGGGATCGAGATTGCCGGTCGGCTCGTCGGCCAGCAGAACCGCCGGCGCATTCGCCACCGCACGCGCGATCGCGACACGCTGCTGCTCGCCGCCCGAGAGTTCCGCCGGCCGGTGAGTCAGCCGTTCCCGCAAGCCGAGGTAATCCAGCAGCTCGGCAGAGCGCTTCGACGCCTCGGCGCGCGCGAGGCCGCGGATCATCTGCGGCATCATCACGTTCTCGAGCGCCGTGAATTCCGGCAGCAGGTGGTGGAACTGGTAGACGAAACCGATCTGGGTGCGGCGGATGCGGGTGCGCTCGCTATCGGGAAGCCGCGCGGTCGAGACGCCGCGGATATAGACATCGCCGGCATCCGGATGCTCGAGCAGACCGGCGATGTGCAGCAGCGTCGATTTGCCGGTGCCGGACGGCGCCATCAGCGCCACCGACTCGCCGGGCCTGACCACGAGTTCCGCGCCGTCGAGGACGGTCAGGGACGACTCGCCCTGGTGATAGTGCCGCTCGACCCCCTGCAGCGCGAGGGCGACCTCGTTCGAGCGGTCCGGCATGGCTTTCATGTCCAGCCTTCCATCCTGGGCCGGCGCGGTCCCGCCATGCTGCCCGTCATTGTCTGGAGATCGTCGAAGCGCCCGGCGTTCATTCGTAACGCAGCGCCTCGACAGGATCGAGCCGGGCCGCCCGCCAGGCCGGATAGAGCGTCGCCAGCAGCGAGAGCGTCAGCGCCATCAGCAGCACCGCCACCGTCTCGCCGACGTCCATCCGCGCAGGAAGACGGGACAGAAAATAGAGTTCCGGCGGAAATATCTGGCTCGATGTCACCCAGGAGAGGAATTGCCGGATCGACTCGACATTGAGACAGACGATGAACCCGACGATGAATCCGACCAGGGTGCCGACCACCCCGATGGCCGCGCCCGTGATCAGGAACACGCGCATCACCGCGCCCTGCGTCGCACCCATCGTACGCAGGATGGCGATGTCGCGCCCCTTGTCCTTCACCAGCATGATCAGGCCGGAAATGATGTTGAGCGCCGCGACCAGCACGATCAGCGTGAGGATGAAAAACATCACGTTGCGCTCGACCTGCAGCGCACCGAAGAAAGTCGCGTTACGCTGCCGCCAGTCGACGAGGTAGATCGGCCGGCCGGCACTGTCCGAAACCGCCTGCCGGTACTGGTCGATACGGTCGGGGTTGTCGGTATAGACCTCGATCGCCGTGACGTCGCCCGCGCGGTTGAAATAGGCCTGCGCTTCCTGCAGCGGCATGAACACGAAGACGGAGTCGTATTCCGACATGCCGATCTCGAACACTGCCGCGACGCGGTAGGTCTTGATGCGCGGCACCGTGCCGAAGGCCGTCACCGCCCCGCGCGGCGACACCAGCGAGATGTTGTCGCCAGCGCGCAGTGAAAGCTGGCTCGCCAGCCGCGCGCCGATCATGACGCCCTGCCCCGAGTCGAAGCCGTCGAGGCTCCCCTGCTTGATGTTCTCGGCAATGGAGGGAAGTTTCATCAGGTCTTCGGAACGAATGCCACGCACCAGCACGCCGCTCGCATGATACGGGGACGACGCCAGCGCCTGTCCCTCGACCATAGGCGCCGCGAGCCGGATGCCCGGCACCTTCGACAGCCGCTCCGCAACCTCATTCCAGTCGGTGAGAGGCTGCTCGACCGGCTGCACGATCATATGGCCGTTGAGGCCGAGGATCTTGCTGAGCAGTTCGTGCCGGAAACCGTTCATCACCGCCATCACGATGATCAGGGTGGCGACCCCGAGCATGATGCCGAGAAACGAAAAGCCGGCGATGACCGAGATGAAGCCTTCCTTGCGCCGCGCCCGCAGGTAGCGCAGCGACAGCATCCATTCGAACGGCGCGAAAGGCCGGGTCGCGGTCGGCTGGGTCATCAATGACGCTCCTACACGCCCCGCCCGGCCATGCGCAACAATGGCAACGAGCGCGTCCGCCCCGCCGCATGGCCGCGAATCGCCCGGGACGTTCCGTTTGTCGCACGAACGCCAAGGGAACGCAGCCTCCCTCGTCCGGCGCTCGTGCCCGTTGACTGGCCGCGGCCGGCCCCTGCGCCGGCCGCACTGGCCGGCTCAACTCTGCGGAACAGCCTCCTGGACCGGCCTGTCGTCTTCAGGCGGCGGTTCTTCGATGCGCTGAATGCGCACCTCGCCGATGCGCCGCCCGTCCAGGGAGAGGATGTCAAACTGCAGGCCATCCGCCACCAACTGGTCGCCGGCCTGAAGAAACCGCCCCGCATTCTCGAGCAGGTATCCCGCCAGCGTCGCAAAGCGCTCCCTTTCATCGGTCAGGTCGACATCCAGTTCCTGGCTGAGCCGGCGGATGTCGATGGCCGCATCGACGAGGAACGAACCGTCCGGTTGCGGCCGGGCATCCAGCGATTCCTCGCGCGCATCGGCCAGTTCGCCGACGATCGCCTCGAGGATGTCGGTCGGCGTCACGACGCCCTCAATCGCACCGAATTCGTCCGCGACGATGGCAATCTGTACCGGGGACTTACGTATCTGCTCGAGCGCCCGCAGGACGCTGGTACCGTCCGGGATGATGAGCGGCTGGGACTCGATAGTGGACAGATCGATCTCGCCGTTCTGGAACAGCCCGCGCACGAGATTGCGCGACAGCGCGATCCCGACGAGATGGTCGAGGCCGCCCCGGCACACCGGATAGGCCGTGTGCCCGGTCTCCAGCACGCGACGGCGCAGCGTCTCGTGATCGTCATCGAGATCGAGCCAGACGACCTCCGTCGAGGGGGTCATGATCGACCGTATCGGCCGGTCGGCCAGCGCCAGCACGGCCGCGATCATCGTCCGCTCTTCGGGCGCAAACACACCCTGCGCATCGGATGTGCGGGCGATCGCGGCGATGGTCTCGCTCGAATCGGCCCCTCCCGCGTCATGGTCGCGCCGTCCGCCGAGCACGCGCAGCACCGCCTCGGCGGCGCGATCGCGCAGATCGCCCATGGTCGCGAGTTTCTGGCGATTGCGGCGCGCGATCTGGTTGAACGCCTCGATCACGATCGAGAAGCCGATCGCGGCATAGAGGTATCCCTTCGGGATGTGCGCGCCGAAGCCCTCGACGATCAGGCTCAGCCCGATCATCAGCAGGAAGCCGAGACACAGGATCACAACCGTCGGATGCGCGCTGACGAAGTTCATCAGCGGCTTGCTGGCGATCAGCATCACGATGACGGCGATGATGACGGCGATCATCATCACGGACAGTTCGTCGACCATGCCGACGGCGGTGATCACCGAGTCAAGCGAGAACACCGCGTCCAGGACGATGATCTGGGCGATCACCTGCCAGAAGATCGCATGGCTGACGCGGTTGCTGCCCGTGCTGTGGGTGCCCTCCAGTCTTTCGTGCAGTTCCATCGTTCCCTTGAACAGCAGGAACAGGCCGCCGAGGATCAGGATGATGTCGCGTCCGGAGATTTCCGAGCCCAGGAAGGTGAACAGCGGGCTGGTGAGCGTGACGATCCAGGAAATGCCCGCCAGCAATGCGAGCCGCATCAGCAGGGCGAGCGAGAGGCCGATGACGCGCGCGCGATTGCGCTGATGCGCTGGCAGTTTGTCGGCAAGGATCGCGATGAAGATCAGGTTGTCGATGCCGAGGACGATCTCAAGCACGACGAGGGTCGCCAGGCCAAGCCAGGCGGTCGGGTCGTTGACCCAGGCGAAGTATTCCATAGAGGTTGGGCTAGGCTCCGTTAAACGGTGCTTTGTTAAACGGCGCTTTGAGCACGCGACGGGGCGCCGCCCTCACGATACGCGAGCGCGAGGGGCCGGGTACAATGACAAGGCTGCGAGCAGGCACGTTTGTTGATCGTGGCGCGCGGTTCATCGTGTTCCAGGCCGGAGGCGCGCAACGGCCTCCTCCGGCGTGACCAGCTCGCGCGCCCCATCGGCACGACGCTTCAACTCCACCTTGCCCTCCGCGAGGCTTCTGGGCCCGACGAGAATCTGGTGGGGGATGCCGATAAGGTCGGCGGTCGCGAACTTCGCACCGGGGCGCTCATCCAGATCGTGGTACAGCACATCGAGGCCCTGCGCAGCCAACTGGCGGTAGAGTTCCTCGCTCACCTTGTCGGTGGTTCCATCGCCCTGCTTGAGGTTGAGGATCGCCACGTCGAACGGCGCCACCCCCTCAGGCCACTTGATCCCGGCATCGTCATGGAACGCCTCGATGATCGCGGCGACCAGCCGCGACGGGCCGATGCCGTAGGAGCCCATATGCACGGGATGCTCGACGCCGTCCGGTCCTGCAACCACCGCCCGCATCGGCTCCGAATACTTCGTGCCGAAGTAGAAGATGTGCCCGACCTCGATGCCGCGCGCCGACACCTGCGCCTCGGCGGGCAGCGCGTCGAACGCTTCGGCGTCATGCTTTTCCGAGGTCGCCGCATAGAGCGAGGTCCAGCGGTCGACCAGCCCCTGCAGGCCCGGACGGGAATCGAAATCGACGTCGGCGTCCGGCACGTCAAAGCCGAGATAGTCCTTGTGGCAGAACACCTCGCTCTCGCCGGTCGACGCCAGGATGATGAATTCGTGGCTCAGATTGCCGCCGATCGGCCCGGTGTCGGCGACCATCGGGATCGCCTTGAGCCCCATGCGCGCAAATGTGCGCAAATAAGCGACAAACATCCGATTATAGGCGTGTCGTGCGCCTTCCTGGTCGATGTCGAAGGAATAGGCGTCCTTCATCAGGAACTCGCGGCCGCGCATCAGGCCGAAGCGCGGGCGCACCTCGTCACGGAACTTCCACTGGATGTGGTAGAGGTTGAGCGGCAGGTCCTTGTAGGATTTCACATAGGCACGGAAGATTTCCGTGATCATTTCCTCATTGGTCGGCCCGTACAACATGTCGCGCTCGTGCCGATCCTTGATGCGCAGCATCTCCTTGCCGTAGTCGTCATAGCGTCCGCTCTCGCGCCAGAGATCGGCGGACTGGATCGTCGGCATCAGCAGTTCGACGGCGCCGGCGCGGTCCTGCTCCTCGCGCACGATCTTGCAGACCTTGTTGAGCACCCGCAGGCCGAGCGGCAGGAAGGCATAGATGCCAGCCGCCTCCTGCCGGATCATGCCGGCGCGCAGCATCAGCCGATGGGAGACGATCTCGGCCTCGCGCGGCGCTTCGCGCAGGATCGGCAGGAAATAGCGGGACAGACGCATTGGACGGGCTCGCAAGGGGCTGACAGAAATGGCTGTGGTTCGCCCGCACTGAAACCGGATCGGCACTGAAAATACAAGCGTTCTCGCGAAGTGTGCGCGTGAAGAGCTAGATCGGCCGTCCGGCTTTCCCCGTTTTGACGGCAATGCTATGAGTTGCGGCGCCGGAGAGAACGCTTGCGAAACCTGTCGCGCCATCGCGCCTTGCGCTTCATCGGCTGGGCCGTCGCCTATGTGCTGGCGCTCCAGACGATGCTGCTCGGATTCGGCGCGGTGCCATCGCTCGCGGCCGGATCGACGGGCAGCCTCGCCGTTCAACTCTGCCTGACCGGCGACGGAGACAGCACCGCTGAACAGCAGCCGCACGCAAAAGCGGAGCACTGTCTCGGCTGTTTCACCTCCACTGTCGCCCTGCCCCTCCCGGCGATAGACGTCTCACCCGCTAGCTACCCGACTGCGGCGGCCGTCGTCGACCCGATAGCCGAAGACGTTCCGGCCCCCACATCAGCCGGCCGTCCGGGTCTTCCTCGCGCACCACCATTCCTGGCCTGAGCCGTCGGCGGGCTTTGCCCGCCGTTTCCGAACTCGCGCCAGGACCTATGAAACATGTCGAACTCGCATACCGCGAGCGTGCCCGCCTTGCTGGGGGCAGCCGCGGTCCTGTTTCCCGTAATCTCGCTCTCAACTACCGCCGCGGCCCAGACGGCCAGCGGCCAGCTGCCCGCCATCGTCGTCACGGCGGACCGCCCGGACCCGTCAGGATCTCCGCCACTGGTGGCTGATGTGCCCGCCGGTGCCGGTGCCGAAAGCGAGGACCCGACCGCCATCCCGTCCGGAGCAGCAGGCACCCCGCCCGGCGGCTCGCTCACCATTCCCGCGTTTCCACAGGCGCAGCGCGAGGTCGAGCGCGCGCCCGGCGCGGTTCAGGTCGTGCCCGCCGAGGCGTATCGGAACACGACACCGGCGGCGACGATCAAGGACGCGCTCGACTATGTCGCCGGCGTGTTCGTGCAGCCGAAATGGGGCGAGGATTCCCGCCTTTCGATCCGCGGCTCCGGCCTGTCGCGCAACTTCCACCTGCGCGGCATCCAGCTCTACATGGACGGGATCCCGATCAATACCGCCGACGGCTATGGCGACTTCCAGGAGATCGACCCGTCGGCATACCGCTACATCGAGGTCTATAAGGGCGCGAATGCGCTGCGCTTCGGCGCCAATTCGCTCGGCGGGGCGATAAACTTCGTCATGCCCTCGGGCCGCGACGCCAGCCCGCTGCAAGGCAGCCTCGACGTCGGTGGCTACGGCTTCTTCCGCATGCAGGCCAGTTCCGGCGGTGTCCACGGTCCGCTCGACTACTTCGTCACCGGCTCATGGCAGCGGCAGGAGGGATTCCGCGAGCACAGTTCCGGCGAATCCCAGCGCGGCAGCGCGAATATCGGCTACCAGATCACGCCGGACATCGAGACCCGCTTCTACTTCAACCTCAACCACATCCGGCAGCGCATCCCCGGATCGGTCACGAAGGAAGTGGCGCTGACCGCGCCACGCACGGCGGCGGCGAACAACGTCGCCTTCGACTGGCAGCGCAACATCGACTCCGGCCGGTTCGCGAACAAGACCACCATCCGGCTTGGGGATACGACGGTCGAGGTCGGCGCGTTCGTGGCGAGCCGCCACCTCATGCACCCGATCTATCAGTGGCTCGATTATCGCTATGCCGACTTCGGCGGATTTGCGCGCGCGATCGACGACCGGATCGTCGGCGGATACCGCAACCGGCTGGTCGCCAGCGTGACCGTCCACAATGGCTGGAACAATGCCGAGCAGTATCAGAACTTGCCCGGCGGCGCGAAAGGCGCGCTGCTTTCGCGCACCCGCGATACCTCGGCCAATTTCGCCGCCTATGCCGAGAACGCATTCTATGTGCTGCCCAGTCTCGCGCTGGTCGCGGGAACGCAGTTCCTTCACGCGACCCGCGACCGCAAGGTCTTCGTCGCGCAGCCCGGCGTCGTTCCCGGCAGCACCGAGTTCAACCTCTGGAGCCCGAAGTTTGGCGCGCTCTGGCAGGTCGATCCGACCTGGCAGGTGTTCGCCAACATCTCGCGCAGCGCCGAGGTGCCGAGCTTCGGCGAAGGCTCCAGCTTCCCCAATCCGGTGATCCCGTTCTTCGACATCAAGCCGCAGCGCGCAACGACCTATGAGGTCGGCACGCGGGGCCGAAGGCCGGACTACGTCTGGGATCTGGCGCTCTACCGCGCGGAAATCCGCGACGAGTTGCAATGCCTCTACAGCGCGTTCGGCAACTGCAATGTGGTGAACGCCAAGCGCACCGTACACCAGGGCATCGAGGCAGCCGCGGGCGCGGCGCTGTGGAAAGGACTATGGGCCAAAGGCCCGGCGCCCGATCGCCTGTGGCTCAATATCGCCTATACCTACAACGACTTCTATTTCGATCGCGATCCGGTGTTCGGGTACAATCGTCTGCCCGGCGCGCCACCCCACATTCTGCGCGGTGAACTGCTCTACAAGCACCCGACGGGCTTCTACTTCGGGCCGAACGTCGAATGGGTGCCGGAAGCCTATTACGTCGACAGCGCCAATACGCTGACGACGGAGCCCTACGCGATCTGGGGCCTCAAAGCCGGCTGGGAAGGCGAGAAGGTCTCGGTCTATTTCGAGGCCCGGAACCTTGCCAACACGGCCTACATCGCCAGCACCAGCATCACCGACCGAGCCACCCTGGCGTCCCCGCTCTTCGAACCCGGCACAGGCCGGACCTTCTTCGCAGGCATACGCGGTCGGATCTGACCGCGAACAACGCTGCTTTCGAACTCCCAACTGATCCACACCCGACCGAAAGGAATACCCCATGAATCGCCGATTTGCCCTGATGACCGCGCTGGCCGCCCTGATCGCAATGACGACCGCGCCGGCCTTCGCCCACAAGTACAAGCAAGGTTCGCTCGAGATCATCCATCCCTGGACCCGCGCGACGCCCAAGAGCGCCAAGGTCGGCGGCGGCTACATGACGCTGATCAATCGCGGGGATGCAGCCGATCGTCTGGTCTCCATCGAGACCGCGGCGGCCGGCAAGACCGAGTTGCACGAGATGAGCACCGAGCACGGCGTCATGAAGATGCGGCCACTGCCGCAGGGCATCGCGATCCCGGCAGGCGAGACGGTGACGCTGGCGCCCGGCGGGTTCCACGTCATGTTCCTCGAACTCAAGGCGCCGTTCGCAGAAGGCGAGAAGGTCCCTGCCCGGCTGGTCTTCGAGAAGGCGGGCGCGATCGACGTCGTGTTCGCGGTCGAGAAGATGGGCGCCCGGGGCGGAGACGGCCATCAGCACGGCGGTCATTAGCCGTTCGGCTCTCAGGCAGGTAGGCGGGTCTCCGGCTCGCCTGCCTGGACCATTCGGGCCGCTCTCCCACCCCCCGCGAGCCGCCGCCGCTCCCCTCCGCCCCGGAGTTTTCTTCCACCGGCGGCCCCGTCGATGGAAGCCTGATCTCCCTCCTCCGGTATTGGCAGCACGCCAGTCACACTGGTCGGGCAGAAAGGTGTTTTCGCTCTGACGCAAAAGTGCTTGAAGAGCGATCAGACTGCCGGTACAAATGGCAGTCGTAAGTCGAGGTTGGAGGAATTTCTGAGTGGCCTCGACTTGCGGTCCAAGTCTTGGGAGGGAGAGCCCCGAGCGCGATTAATCGCTGCCGCTCCGTTAAAAGCAAAACGGGAAGGTTGGAGAGCGAGGGCCAATACGACGACCAGCAGGGCTTAGGCCCTGCTTCTTTTTTGGTCCCGCCCCCTGCCCCGTCGAGCGGCCGGACCCTACCGCAGCAGCCCGAACAACGTCGCCAAATCATCCAGCGTAATCCAGCGGTTAGCGTGGATTACATAAAACACGGCAAAGACGACGGCGGCGACGGCCGTCGTCCAGAGCAGCTTGCGCCCGAGATGCGGAACTGTCGGCGCGCCCGGATCACTCCCGGCCACCACATCGCCGGTCTCATGCTGCGAGCGCACGCCCCAGGGAAGGACGGCGAACAGCACCAGCCACCAGATCACAAAGTAGATCGCCAGTCCGGTCGTGATCGTCACGGCACCCTTCGCTCCCTGCCCGGCCCCGCCCGCCGCGCCTTGGCTGTAATCGTTCTGACACAAAAAACTCAAGTGTCGATTAAACTTATCGCATCGCAAAAGATTGACTTTTGGCGCTTTCTACCTATGTTCCGTGCAGTGGATCGAGTGTCAGACTCGATCCTCGCCTCCCCCATGTGCCTTTTCCAGCTCTCCAGATTGGCGAGTCTCGCATCGCGTGGGGCCCACACTTGAGGATTCCTATTGTCGTTTTCAAACCTCGGCTTGTCCGACAAGGTTATCTCGGCCGTTAGCGCGGCCGGCTACACCAATCCCACGCCGATCCAGAGCCATGCTATCCCGTTCGTCCTTCAGGGGCGCGACGTGCTGGGCATCGCACAGACCGGCACGGGCAAGACGGCCGCCTTCGTCCTTCCGATGCTGACCAAGCTCGAGAAGGGCCGCGCCCGCGCGCGGATGCCGCGCACGCTGATCCTCGAACCGACGCGCGAACTCGCCGCGCAGGTCGCCGAGCAGTTCGAGAAATACGGCGCCAAGCACAAGCTCAATGTCGCGCTGCTGATCGGCGGCGTTTCGTTCGACGACCAGGACGCCAAGCTGACGCGCGGCGCGGACGTGCTCATCGCGACGCCGGGACGCCTGCTCGACCATTTCGAGCGCGGCCGATTGCTGCTCAATGGCGTCGAACTGCTCGTCATCGACGAGGCGGACCGCATGCTCGACATGGGCTTCATTCCCGACATCGAGCGCATCGGCAAACTGGTGCCGTTTACGCGCCAGACCCTGTTCTTCACGGCGACGATGCCGGCCGAAATCCAGCGCATCGCCGACAACTTCCTGCACAATCCCGAGCGCGTCGAGGTGTCGCGCCCCGCGACCACCGCCTCCACCATCACCCAGGCACTCGTCGCTTCCGACTCCGACCCGGCCGCGAAGCGCGAGACCCTGCGCCGCCTGCTCCGCAGCGACGACGGGGTCAAGAACGCCATCATCTTCTGCAACCGCAAGCGCGAAGTTGCGGTGCTGCACCGCTCCCTCGTCAAGCACGGCTTCAACGCGGTGGCGCTCCACGGCGACCTCGACCAGCCGGCGCGCATGGCGGCGCTCGACCGCTTCCGCCGCGGCGACGCGAGCTTCCTGGTGGCGTCCGACGTCGCCGCGCGCGGGCTCGACATTCCCGCGGTGAGCCACGTGTTCAACTTCGACGTGCCGCACCACCCGGACGACTACGTGCACCGGATCGGTCGCACCGGCCGCGCCGGGCTGACCGGCACCGCCATCACGATTTCGTCATCGGCCGACCAGAAGGCGGTTGCCGCGATCGAAAAGCTGACCGGACAGAAGCTCGACTGGCTGGGCGCTCCGGCCGAAGCCGAGGCGCCGCGGTCCTCCAGCGGCCGTGACCGGAAGCGGTCGCGCTCCGCGCAGCCGACCGAGACCCGGGATCGTCCGTCCGCAGATCGTTCGTCCGCCGACCGTCCGTCCGCCTCTGTTGCGCGGCTGGATGAGGCACGCTCGAAGCGTAAGGCGGCCTCTCAGGCGGAGACCGACGACGCGGCCCTGTATCATCTGCCGGCATTCCTGCTGCGCCCGGTGGTTCGGGCCAAGGCCTGACCGCCGGACGGATCACCGCGCTGCACCGCGGTACGCGAGTAGCTGTTTACGGGCCATTTAGGCATTTCACGTATTAACCTTCTCATTGCCATAGACCGCCGGGTTCGCGGAACGGGATGGCGATGACGGAGGGGGCTATGCAGGCGGGTCGCGATCGGCACGAACGCACCATTGCGTTCGGAGAAGCGGCGATCACGCGCATCAAAGCCTTACGACAGCCCGCGGAACCGCGCGACTACGAGATCTGGTACAATTACGCCACCGGCCACATTCCGGCGCTGAATCAGGCGATCGATGCGACGCTCGCCTGCAAGGGCAATCTCGATCCCGCCGAAGTCGACGCGATCCACGACACCTATTTCTCCCCTGCCCGGCTGACGGACCGGATCGATTCGGTCGGCGGCAAGGTCGCCGACGAGATCGACCGCGTGATCTCGGTCATCGACGCCGCGGCGGACGTGAGCGCGAACTGCTCCGAACGATTGAACTCCGTCCAGGATGCGCTTGGCCGTGCCGATCCGACACCTGATCAACTGCGCGCCATCGTGGTCCGGCTGCTCGGGCTCACGCAGGATTTCTCCCAGGCCAAGCAGACCGTGGAACTGCAACTGGCGGCATCGCGGCAGAAGATTCAGGAATTGCAGGACGACCTCGAAGCCGTCCGGCACGAGAGCCTCACCGACCCGCTCACAACGCTGGCCAACCGCAAGTGCTTCGACCACACGCTGGCCGACGCGATCGCAACCAGCGCCACCAGCGGGACACAGCTTTCGCTGCTCATGATCGACATCGATCACTTCAAGTCGTTCAACGACAGTTTCGGCCACCTGACGGGTGACCAGGTGCTCCGGCTCGTCGCGCTTTGCCTCAAGCAGAACGTGAAGGGCCAGGATCTCGCCGCACGTTATGGCGGCGAGGAGTTCGCGGTCGTTCTTCCCAACACCGGACTGCGCGAAGCCCTGCGGGTGGCCGACCATGTGCGCCGCGCGGTGATGGGCAAGGAACTGATGAAGCGTTCGACCGGCCAGAGCCTCGGCCGCATCACGGTATCGATCGGCGTTGCAAGCTGGCGGCTCGGCGACAGCGGCCAGAGCCTGATCGAACGCGCCGACGACTGCCTCTATGCAGCCAAGCGATCCGGCCGGAACCGAGCCATCTGCGAGGCCTATGCCACGGTGACGCCGCAGCCGCGGGTCGCGTGAGCGGCGTTCAATCTCCGCTCTGAAGCTTCAACCCTGCTGCTGCCTCGTCACCGCGCTCGCTCGGTGACACTCAGTGCTTGGCGATCATCTTCTCGACCCAAGCGCTCAGCACGGCCAGGCGCGTGTAGACACCGAAGTAGTTCGGCGCGGCGCAACCGATACCCCAACTTACGATCCCGAACTGCACCCTCCAGGCGCCGTCTTCATCTCTGGCCGTGAGCGGCCCGCCGGAGTCGCCGTCGCAGGTATCCTTGCCGCCTTCCGGGAAACCGGCGCACACCATCCGTGCCGTGACGCTTCCGTTGTACGACTGCGGCCGGTTGCATAGCGCGCGGGTCTGCGTCTCCACTTTCACCTGATGAAGCTCCTTCGGATATTTGGGCGGAGAGGGACCAGTATTCCCCCAACCCGCCGCGAAGGACGGCGTGTACCTGGGGACGAGCACGTCTTCTTCTTCGCGCTTGATCAGCCTGCTCAACCGCACGCCTTTGATCGGCTCGGTCACCTTCACCAAGGCGATGTCGAAGTCGAACAGTTTTGAATCCCACCTCGGATGAACGATGATCTTTTCGACGTCGAAACGCGTTCCGCCCGTGACGAGAGAAGCTGTGCCGGCCAGGACCTTGATGTCGTCGGCGGCGAGAAAATCGACGCAGTGCGCCGCGGTGAGAATGAAGCGCCGATCCACCAGCGTGCCGCCGCAGAAATGCGCGTCGTAATTGTTCCCCTGCATGGCGAAGAGCAGGCCCACTGTCGATCGCCAGCGCGTTGCCGGCGCGACCGTTCCTCCGATGATCTGCGGTGCGACCCGCATCCGCGCCGCTGCCTCCTTTCCCAGAACCTGCTCAAGCATCGCGGCCTTGCGCTGCTGCACATAGTCGCGTGCCGGGTTTTTGCTTTCCGCCGTCGCTGCGCTCCAGGGCGCGACGGCTGCTCCGAAGGTCACGGCAATAGCCCAGCAGATGCCTGGCAGGGACTTCGCGCCTACGCGTGACGGGTCGGGGGTGCCGCTGTTGATCATGGGGTTCTCCCGTTTTAACGGCAAAGGCTATTGCCCCACCTGATCCCGGCTTTTGTCAAGCCGCGGGGAGGACGAGCGACGACGTGAGCCAAGCCGGCATTCGTCATCCGTACTACCTAAAACGACATAGTTTTTGGTGAAGGCTGGTTGGCGACGCTACGCCCGAAAATCCCTCGGCCGCCATCGCGGCGCGCCGTTCGCCTAGTCTCGTTGATTGATTGCGGGACATCGCCCTGTTGCAGACACGCCCTTTCGTAGTCCCTTGGCCTCGTGCACAGTCGAGGCAGACGAATCATTTGCACCCGCGTGTAAGATGAGCGTCGAGGTGGCGATCTAAAGGACGCCTTCACCGCGGATGATCGATCGATGACAGGAAGACTTTCTGGCGTTCCGCGTGCGTTCGACAAGAGCCGGCGGTTTCTGATCCGGCTTGCCTTGCGGCTCTCTGCATTGGTTGTCGTGTGTTTCGCCAGCCCTGTGATGGCTGAAAGACTCGAAAATCGCGGGACGGCCGATGAGCAGGCCGCCTGCACCCCCGACGTGTTCCGCCTCTGCGCGCAGTTCATCCCGAGCGAATCCCGCATCGTGGCCTGCCTGATGCAGTCGCGTCCGCGGCTCAGCCCGGCCTGTGGCAGGGTTTTCGCGGCCGCTGCTCCGCGCCAGGCCCGCAACACCACCTCCTCGCGGCGGGTCGTCCAGCGCCGCAAGCCGGTGGGCTCCAAGAAGACGACGAAAAAGCCGACCACATCGCGAACGACCCAGGCCCGCAAGGTGCCTGTGAAGAAGCCCTTGCGGTAAAGCGGGATGGGGCTGTTCGTAAAGATGACGGGACAGCCCCCTCTTTGCCAACGCCAAGCGGGCAGCCTGTACCGGGGCGCAAGGGCCCCCGGAAGCCGTTTTCCTGGTGCGCCACGGCATGATGTCGCCCGATTGCTGTCGGAGCGTGCCACACGCAGCAGCAGATGGAGCGACGCCGCCGGCGCCGAAGGCCGCAATGACCGGACCCAGGTCGAATAGACGCCAGTTTCTCGCATTTGGGGGCGCCCTGACGATTGCCGGGCTGCTCCCCGACTACGCCAGTGCACGACAGGCCCCGTTCGAGCAGTGGGTCGAGAGCTTCCGGGCGCGCGCCCTCAAGCGTGGCGTTTCCGACGCGACCTATCGGCGCGTGATGCGGGGTCTCAAGCCTGACACCACGGTCTACGCACTCGATCGCGCTCAGCCGGAATTCAGCGAGGAAATCTGGCAGTACCTCAATCGCCGGGTCTCTGACTGGCGCATCCAGGCCGGTCAGGAGCGACGCCGGCAGCACGCGGCTTTGCTGACGCGGATCGAGCGCGAATACGGCGTCGACCGCGACACGCTGCTCGGCCTCTGGGGCATGGAGTCGGCGTTCGGCGACGTGATGGACAACCGCAAAGTCATGCGGCCGATTTTCCCGGCCCTGGCGGCGCTGGCATGGGGCGAACCGCGCCGGCGACGCTATTGGGAGCAGGAACTCCTCAATGCCCTGGTCATCGTCGAGCGGGGCTGGGCAAATCCGGACCAGATGGTCGGCTCCTGGGCCGGCGCCATGGGCCACACCCAGTGGATGCCCGAGGTCTGGCTCAATATCGGCATCGACTTCGACGGCGATGGCCGCGCCAATCCGTTCACGATCCCCGACGCGCTCGCCGGCACCGCACGCTACCTCGTCCAGCGAGGCAAGTACCGGCGCGGTGAACCCTGGGGGGTGGAGGTCCGGCTCCCGGCCAAGTTCAACCATCGCTATGCCGATCGCAAGACCGTCCGCAAGCTCGACGCCTGGCGCAAGATGGGGATCGTAACGGCCGATGGACGGCCGTTCCCGAAACTCGCCAGCGCCCGGCTCTGGTCGCCGGCCGCCAATGGACCCGCGTTCCTGCTCGGGCAGAACTTCTTTGCCGTGCGCTCCTACAACCCGTCGTTCAACTATGCGCTGGCCATCGTCCATCTGGGCGATCGCGTGCGTGGCGCCGGCGCGTTCGTGCAATCGTTCCCAGGCGGGGAGCGCGCGCTATCGCTTTCGGAAATCCAGGAGGTCCAGCGCCGGCTCACTGCGCTCGGTTTCGACACCGGCGGCTCGGACGGCCGCGTCGGCAATATGACGATGCGGGCGGTACGCGATTTCCAGGCCAAAGCGGGGCTGTCGCGCACCGACGGCTATGCCGGCCTCGAAGTGCTCGGCCGCTTGCGCAAAGGGCTATAGCTCTCGTTACCTTTTCTGCGCTTTCTGCTCCGGCGTGCCGCCAAGCAGCTTTTCATCACACCCGGAAGCGGCTACTTCCCCGGTTATCAACTGGAGGAAGTTCTCGATGACGTTTCGTTTCGCGCCCGCTTTGCTGGTCGCTGCCGCCGTCGGCACGCTGGCCGCTGTCCTGCCGGCGCACGCCTATCCTACCAAGCCGATCACCATGGTGGTTCCGTTCGCGCCCGGCGGCGGCACCGACATCGTTGCGCGTTTCGTCGCCGAAGCGATGAGCCGGGAACTGGGGCAGAGCGTCGTGATCGACAATCGCGGCGGCGCCGGCGGCACTGTCGGCATCGGCTATCTCTCGAAGCTGCGGCCGGACGGCTATTCGATCGGCGTCGGCTCGACCAGCACGCAGGCGATCGGCCCGGTGACCCTGCCGCAGGTGCCTTACGATCCGGTCAAGGATTTCGTGCCGGTCGCGCTGATGGCGGAGACGCCCTACGTGATCGCCGTCAATCCGAAGCTCAACGTGAAGACGCTGCAGGAACTCATCGACCTCGCCAAGGCGCGGCCCGGCAAGCTCAACTACGGTTCCGCTGGCACCGGCAGCACGACGCATCTCTCCAGCGCAATGTTCGCGCGGATGGCCGGCATCGAGATGGAGCACATCGCCTACAAGGGCAACGCTCCGGCGGCCAATGCCCTCTTGGGCGGCGAGATCGAGATGCTGATGGGCACCCTGCCCTCGCTCCTGAGCCAGATCAGGTCCGGTACCGTCCGGGCGCTGGCCGTCACCGGCGCGCGCCGCTCGCCGGAAGTGCCTGAAATTCCGACGGTGCAGGAAGCCGGGGTCAAGGGCTACGAGGCGTCGATCTGGTACGGGATCATCGCGCCGCGCGGCACGCCCGCCGAAGCGATCAAGCGCCTGCAGCAGTCGGTGGCGAAGGTGATGCAGGACCCGGAACTCGGCAAGCGCATCCGCGGCGCCGGCGCCGAGCCCCTGACCTCGACACCGGAAGAATTCGCCAAGAAGATCGACCAGGACATTGCGACCTACCGTCAGGTCGTCAAGGACATCGGCTTCAAGGCCACCAACTGAGTTGGGGCGATCGAAGTCGTCCTCCGCTCTGCGCCTGATCGCTTCGCCATTGTAGCGGTCAGGCTTCCAACGACGGGTTAAGGTTGATCGGGTGCGCCGATCTGCCTTGGCCCATTCCATTTTACGGCGGCGCTGCGGCGTCCGAGATCCGCAACTGCACCCGTTCGGCCCCCTGCCAGCGGTCGATACTGAGCGTTCCGGCAACGTGAATCGCCTGCCCGCGCCGTTCGATCAGCGCCTGGCCGAGCGGCTTGTCGGCCGCCCGGAACGCAATTGCATTGAGGGTAGCGCCGTCGCGGGTGCGCAGCCGCGCGCGGACATGCCCGCCGGTCACGGTGTCCGCATAGGCCAGCGTATGATGCGGCAGCGCGAAGACCGGATCGGGATTGCCCGCTCCGTAAGGCCCCGCACCGTCGATCAGCGCGACGAATGCCGGATCGGCAGCAGACGCAGTGATCGCCCCGTCGATCAGCAGCGAGGCATCTTCCCGCGCCCGCGCGACATCCGCCGCGAGCGTCTCCTCGAGATAGGCGCGGAAAGCGCCCAGCGCCTGCCGCCGCAGCGTGATGCCGGCGGCCATGGCATGCCCGCCGCCCTTCTCCAGCAGGCCCTGCGCGACCGCGGCCCGCACGGCACTGCCGAGATCGACCCCGGAGATTGAGCGTCCCGAACCGGTCCCCACACCATCCGCCCCGAAGGCGACGGCGAATGCAGGCCGCCCGAACCGCTCCTTGAGCCGGGAGGCGACCAGGCCGACGACGCCGGGGTGCCACCCCTCACTCGCCGTCACCACCGTGGCGCCGCGCTCCTCGATACCGAGCGCCGCCTGCGCCTCGGCTTCGGCCTCGGCGACCGTCGCCTGCTCGATCACCTGGCGCTCCCGGTTGAGGCGATCGAGTTCCGCCGCGAGGGCCCCGGCCCGCGTCGGATCCGTCTCCAGCAGAAGCTCGACCCCGAGGTCGGCCCGGCCGATGCGGCCGCCCGCATTGATCCGCGGCCCCAGCAGAAACCCGAGATGCCAGGGCTCCGGAGGCCCGGACAGCCGTGCGACGTCCATCAGCGCGGTGAGCCCGACATTCTCGCGCCAGCGCAGCGCGATCAGCCCCTTGGCGACGAAGGCGCGGTTGAGCCCGGTGAGCGGCGCAACGTCGGCGACCGTGCCGAGCGCCACCATGTCGAGCAGTTCGCGCAGGTCCGGCTCCGGCCGCGCCGCCGACCAGAAGTTTCGGCGCCGCAACTCGCGGTTCACCGCAACGACGGTCAGGAACACGAGCCCGACCGCAGCGAGATGGCCAAGCCCTGAAAGACAATCAAGCCGGTTCGGGTTCACGACTGCCAATGCCGGCGGCAGTCGTTCGTCGGCCTGGTGATGGTCGATGACGATGGTATCGAGGCCGAGCGTGCGCGCCTCGCCGAGCGTCTCGATACTCGTCGTGCCGCAGTCGACTGTTACCAAAAGCGTTGCGCCGCGCGCCGCAAGCGACTGTATTGCTTCGGTATTCGGCCCGTACCCTTCGAAAATCCGATCAGGAATGTGAATGAGCGGCTCGAGGCCCGCATGGCGTAGAAAACGCATCAGGACTGCGGCCGAAGTCGCTCCATCTACGTCGTAATCGCCGAAAATCGCCACCCGCTCGCCATGCCCAACGGCATCCGCGATCCGTGCCGCGGCGGCCTCCATGTCGGTGAGTTGGAGCGGATCGGGCATCAACTGCTTGAGGGTCGGATCGAGGTAGGCGGCGACCTCCTCCGCATCGACCCCGCGCCCGACCAGAATGCGGGCCAGCAGTTCCGGCGTGCCCAGCCGCTGGGTCATGGCGGTCGCCAGCGCTGCGCCGCGCGCGCCGAGGCGGTCGCGCCACCGCCGGCCGGTCGCCGAGCGCTCGACATCAAGGAATGCGCGCGCGGCCGGTTCGACCGGCCGCACCGTCAGACCGGTCGCCGCCATGCGTCTATCCGCAATCCCGAATCGCCGCCTCAGAGCACCTTGCGATACTGAATGAATCCGGCGTCGTCGGCCACCGCATCATAAAGCCGCCGGGCGGTCGCATTGTCCTTATGGGTCAGCCAGTAGACCCGCCCTGCCCCCGCCTCCCCGGCGCGCGCATACACCGCTTCGATCAGAGCTCGGCCGAGGCCCAGGCCGCGCGTCTTCTCGGCCACGAACAGGTCCTGCAGATAGCAGTACCCGCCGACGCTCCAGGTCGAGCGATGCAGGATGTAGTGGACGATGCCGCGCAACTCGCCGTCGACATAGGCCCCGAGAGCGAACATCGGTTCGGCCGGGTCATGGAAACGGCGCCAGGTCGCATCCGTGGTCTCGGCCGGGAGGGAAACGCCATAGAACGTCAGGTAGCCCTGCCAAAGCGGCTCCCAGGCAACCCGTTCGGCAGGCTCGATGGGGCGAATGACGATCTCGGCGGCCGTCATCAGGGCACACGCAGCAGACTGGAGCGCCGCGGCATCAGCAGCCAGGTCTCGCAGCGCCCGATCAGGTAGGTGTAGCCGGCCCGGGTTTCGTCGGTGATGCCCCCGGACGCGGTCTCCTCGATAAGATCGACGAGACGCAGGGCGGCATCGCGGCAGGTGCGCCGCACCGGCGGCACCCAGTTGCGGCAGCGGCGCGATCGCCGTTCCGCGATTGCCGCCGTGGGCGGCAGCATGAGACCGGCGATCTGACGCGCCGCGCGCGACAGGTCGCCGAGATCGGGCCGCAGGCTGCCCGACAGCCGGTAGAGAACCTGATCCTCGATCACGCCCAACTGTTTGACATGCGCCCCGATTGCCATCCGCGACCTCTTGACGTGATCGCGGCAGGCCCAGGCATCGCCGGCGCCCAGAAGGACCAGAAGCGCGGCTGCCAGGACCAGTACCCGCTTCACGGCATGTTCAATCCAGGTGGAACTTGTCCAGTTGCCGATGCTCCGCGCGGATCCAGCGCACCGTACCGGTGGCCGAGCGCATGACCACGGTCTCGGTCTCGATCGTATCCTTGCGGAACTTCACGCCCCGCAGCATCGAACCGTCGGTGACGCCGGTGGCGGCGAACAGGCAGTCGCCCTTCGCCATGTCTTCCATCTGATACTTCTTGCGCGGGTCGGTCACGCCCATTTTCTCGGCACGTGCCCGCTTCTCGTCAGTATCCAGGATCAGCCGGCCCTGCATCTGGCCGCCGATGCAGCGCAGCGCCGCCGCTGCCAGCACGCCCTCGGGCGCGCCGCCGATTCCGAGATACATGTCGATGCCGGTATTCGCCGGGTCAGCGGTGTGAATGACGCCAGCGACGTCGCCATCGGTGATGAAGCGGATGCCCGCGCCCGCCTTGCGCAGACGCGAAATGAGTTCGGCGTGCCGCGGCCGGTCGAGGACCAGGGCCGTGATCTGATCGGGCTTCACGCCCTTCGCCTTGGCCAGCGCAAGGATGTTCTCTTCCGGCGAGGCATCAAGGTCCACGACGCCGCGGGGATAGCCCGGCCCGATCGCGATCTTGTCCATGTAGACGTCGGGCGCGTTCAGCAGCGTGCCGCCTTCCGCCATCGCCATGGTGGCGATCGAGCCCGGCATGTCCTTGGCGCACAGCGTCGTGCCTTCGAGCGGGTCGACTGCGATGTCGACGCGCACCGCGCCGCGCTTCGCACCGACCTCCTCGCCGATGAACAGCATCGGCGCCTCGTCGCGCTCGCCCTCGCCGATCACCACGGTGCCGTGGATCGGGAGCTTGTTGAGTTCGCGCCGCATGGCGTCGACGGCGGCCTGGTCCGCCTGCTTCTCGTTCCCACGCCCGCGCCACCGCGCTGCGGACACCGCCGCACGCTCGGTCACGCGCACGAGCTCCAGCGTCAGAATCCGTTCAATGATCTGACTAGGCTCAACGGTGACGTTCTGATTCATGCGCGTTCCCTTACTAGGCTTTCTCGATACGGATAAGCTGCGGCTTCGCCGCAATGACGCCCGCCGCCTCGACCGCCGCAAGCGCCCGCCGTACCGCATCCTCGGTGGTCGCATAGGTGATCAGGATAACAGGAACCGGGCCGCCTGCGGTGGTCGGATCGTCGCCCCCATGCGCGGGGCCGGGCCGCCGCTGCACGATCGACTCGAGCGAGATATTTGCGTCCGCCAGATGCTGCGCAATGGCCGCCGCCGTCCCCGGACGGTCGACCGCCAGCAGGCGGATGTAATAGCCGCCCTCATGGCGCTGCATCGGCAGCTTTTCACACGGGGCAAGGTTTTTCACCGGAAGCCCGAACGGCACCGGCACCGCGCCGCGCGCCAGGTCGGCCAGATCGGACACGACCGCCGAGGCGGTCGCAAAACCGCCGGCGCCGGGACCAACGAGCGTGACTTCCTGCACCGCGTCGCCGTCGATCGCGACGGCGTTGGTGACGCCCATCACCTGGGCGATCGCGGAAGCTTTCGGCACCATGGTCGGATGCACGCGCTGCTCGATCCCGTTCGCCGTCCGCACGGCGACCCCGAGCAGTTTCACGCGGTAGCCGAGTTCGTCCGCCGCCCGCAGATCTTCCGGCGCGATCGTGTCGATGCCTTCGACGGAGACCGCGTCCTGGTCCGGCGTGACGCCGAAGGCGAGGCTGGCAAGGATCGCCAGCTTCTGGGCCGTGTCGTGCCCCTCAATATCGAACGCCGGATCGGCCTCCGCGTAACCGAGACGTTGCGCGTCCTTCAGGCAATCGGCGAACGACAGCCCCTCCTGCTCCATCCGAGTCAGGATGTAGTTGCAGGTGCCGTTGAGGATGCCGAACACCCGGCTGAACCGGTTGCCCACCAGCCCTTCCCGCAAAGCCTTGACGACCGGAATGCCGCCAGCGACCGCGGCCTCGAAGGAGAGCGCCCCGCCGTGACGTTCAGCCCGCTCGGCGAGCGCGACGCCATGCGCAGCCAGCAGCGCCTTGTTGGCAGTGACGACCGATTTGCCGGCGGCCAGCGCCGCCTCGACCGCGGCCTTGGCGGGATCGCCCGCCCCGCCCATCAGTTCGACGAAAACCTCGATCTCCGGGTCCTGCGCGAGCGCCAGCGGGCTTTCGACCCAGCGCGTGCGACCGAGGTCCACGCCCCGGTCCTTGCCCTTCTGGCGCGCGGTTACCGCCACGACCTCGATGGCGCGCCCACAGCGCGCGGTTAACGCTTCGCGCTGGCGATCCAGGAGGCGGAGCAGCGAAGCGCCAACCGTACCCAGGCCGGCGACGCCGACTTTCAATGGCGAACCCATGGTAGAAACTGCAAACTCCCGCGCGCCTCAGCGCCGCATGGCCAGAGGCACGACGTTGTGCAACTTTGCGGGCGCGGTTTCAAGGAAGCGGCGGATGTTGCGCGCAGCCTGCCGGATGCGCTGCTCGTTCTCGACCAGCGCGATGCGGACATAGCCTTCGCCATGCTCGCCGAATCCGGAGCCCGGTGCGACCGCGACTTCCGCATTCTCGACCAGCAGCTTTGCGAATTCGAGGCTCCCGAGGTGCCGGAACTGCTCGGGTATAGGCGTCCAGGCGAACATCGACGCTGCCGGCGACGCAACCGGCCAGCCAGCCCGGCCGAAACTCTCGACCATGCAGTCCCGGCGGCGCTTGTAGATCTCGCGCATCTCGGCGATGCACTCTTCCGGCCCGTTGAGAGCTGCCGTCGCCGCGACCTGAACCGGCGTGAACGCCCCGTAATCGAGGTAGGACTTCACGCGGGCGAGCGCCGCGATCACCCGCTCGTTGCCGACCGCAAAGCCCATGCGCCAGCCGGGCATCGAGAAGGTCTTCGACATCGAGGTGAACTCGACGGTGACGTCGATCGCGCCGGGAACCTGCAGCACCGACGGCGGCGGGACGCCGTCGAAATAGACCTCGGCATAAGCGAGGTCGGAGAGAATCAGGATGTTATGGCGCTTCGCGAAGGCCACGAGGTCGCGATAGAAGTCGAGGTCGGCGACATAGGCCGTCGGGTTGGCCGGATAGCAGACGACCACGCCGATCGGGCGCGGGATCGAATGGATCATCGCCCTTTCCAGCGCCTCGAAGAATTGCGGCCCCGGCTCGGACGGCACCGAGCGGATGACGCCGCCTGCCATCAGGAAGCCGAAGGCGTGGATGGGGTAGCTCGGATTGGGCGCCAGAATGACGTCGCCGGGGGCGGTGATCGCCTGCGCGACGTTGGCAAAGCCCTCTTTCGAGCCCAGCGTGGCGACGACCTGCGTGTCCGGGTTCAGTTTCACCCCGAACCGGCGGGCATAGTAGCCGGCCTGGGCGCGGCGCAGCCCGGCGATGCCCCGGGACGCGGAGTAGCGATCGGTGCGCGGCTTGCCGATCGTCTCCTTGAGCTTTTCGAGGACATGCGCGGGCGCCGGCAGGTCGGGATTGCCCATGCCGAGGTCGATGATATCGGCGCCAGCGTTGCGCGCGGCGGCCTTGACCCGGTTCACTTGCTCGAACACGTACGGCGGCAGGCGCCGGATGCTGTGATACTCTTCCATCGGCTCAGGCTCCTCGGGTATCGGCGAGCCGCGCTTGGGCGCGCTGCGATCGCAGGCGGGAAAGACGCAAGCGCATGATTACGTCTGCCCGACACCGCCGACGGCTCTTCATGATACCAAGATTGGCGATTGGCAACTGTCCCATCGCATGCTGACGCAAATTCAGGGCGCTTTCGCGTCCTCCGCGCTCTGGCGGATCTTCGCGCGCGTGCGCGCGGCTGCCCGGGTCCGGGCGGCGGTAAGCTCGGCCTCGAGTCTCGCCCGCTCCGCCGCGGTCATGGGCTGGCCCGCCCGCTCGGCCTGGCGCGTGCCGACCGCGGGCGTGGCAGGCGCGACTGCAGGCGCCCGCGGCATTCCCTCCGGAAGGCCGACGACCGGCATCTGGCTCACGGTCGATCCGCAGCCGGCAAGCGCCAGCGCGGCCCCGAACAAGGTTGGCGTCGCCAGACTTCGCCAATTCGCGAAGTGAGCGACGAATCGTCGTCTCGACACGATCCGCATACAGTTATGGCTTATGGATAGCCCTCGTCCCTATCGAGGGCAGTAGTGTCTTAATATGTCGTAAGCATGGATTATGAGCGGATGCGAGTGCTGGCCCCAAAGGTGACGGCGCAATGAGCGGAGACAGACCCGAACAGCCGGCCTCCGGGGTCCATGTCGACTATGAGGCGCTGGGCAAGAATCTGGCGCGCATGGTCGAGGAAGGCGGAAGGGCCCTCGCCGCCTATATGCGGCCGCGCGAACAGGGCCTGGTACGGGACGGCTCGGCCGCCGAGATTACCGAGATCTCCCGGACTTTCGGCCGCGTGCTCGAATACTGGCTTGCCGATCCGCAGCGCGCCGTCGACCTGCAGACCAGCCTCGGCAAGGCCTATCTCGACCTCTGGGCTTCGTCCGTGCGGCGGCTCAGCGGCGAGAACGCGGAGCCGGTGGTGCAGCCGGACCCCCGCGACCGACGGTTCAAGGACCGCGAATGGTCGGAGAACCCGTTCTTCGATTTCGTGAAGCAGGCCTACCTGCTCACCAACCGCTGGGCGGAACACCTCGTCGGCGACGCCAAGGACCTCGACGACCAGACCCGGCTGAAGGCCGAGTTCTACTGGCGGCAGATCGCCAATGCGCTGTCGCCCTCCAACTTCGTGCTGACCAATCCCGAACTGCTGCGCGCGACGCTCGGCTCCAATGCGGAGAACCTGGCGCGTGGCATGCACATGCTGGCCGACGACATCGCCGCCGGCGGCGGCGAGTTGCGCATCCGCCAGTCCGACACCGCCAAGTTCGAGGTAGGCCGAAACCTGGCTATCACGCCGGGAAAGGTGATCTACCAGAACGAACTTATGCAATTGATCCAGTATGCGCCGAGCACCGCGAAGGTGCTCAAGCGCCCGCTGCTGATCGTGCCGCCCTGGATCAACAAGTTCTACATTCTCGACCTCAACCCCGAGAAGTCCTTCATCAAATGGTGCGTCGAGCAGGGCCTGACCGTGTTCGTCATCTCCTGGGCCAACCCGGACGCACGCCTCGCCCGCAAGGGCTTCGAAGAATATATGCGCGAGGGGCCGCTGGCCGCGCTCGACGTGATCAAGCAGGTGACCGGCGAGAGCAAGGTCAACGCGATCGGCTACTGCGTCGGCGGCACGCTGCTCGCGGTCACGCTCGCCTACATGGCGGCGAAGAAGGACACGCGCATCAGTTCGGCAACCTTCTTTGCGACGCAGGTCGACTTCACTTATGCGGGCGATCTGAAAGTGTTCGTGGACGAGGACCAGATCGAGATGGTCGAGCGCCGCATGGCCGAACTCGGCTACCTCGAAGGCAAGCGGATGGCGACCGCCTTCAACCTGCTGCGTTCGCACGAACTGATCTGGCCCTACATCGTCAACAACTACCTCAAGGGCCAGCCGCCGATGGCCTTCGATCTGCTGTACTGGAATTCCGATGCGACGCGAATGCCGGCGGCCAACCACTCGTTCTACCTGCGCAACTGCTACCTGGATAACAAGCTGAGCCGTGGCCAGATGACGGTCGGTGGCGTGGACCTCGACCTCTCCAAAGTGACGATCCCGGTCTACAATCTGGCGACGCGGGAAGATCACATCGCGCCGGCCAAGTCGGTGTTTCTCGGCTCCAGTTTCTTCGGTGGCCCGGTGCGCTTCGTGGTTTCAGGGTCCGGGCATATCGCCGGCGTGATCAATCCGCCCGCGCTCGGGAAGTACCAATACTGGACCGGCAGCAAGCCGGACGGATCGCTGGATGACTGGATGGCCAAGGCCAAGGAAAAGCCGGGCTCGTGGTGGCCGGACTGGGCGGCGTGGATACGCAAGCTGAGCCGCACGGAAGTTGCGGCCCGCGTCCCGGGCGGCGGCAAGATCGAGCCCATCGAGGATGCGCCCGGAAGCTATGTGAGGGTGCGGGATTGACACGACACCTCCTGATCCGCGGGCGCGTGCAGGGCGTCGGCTATCGCGCCTGGGTCCAGCACGAAGCGCTGCGGCGCGGCCTTGAGGGCTTCGTGCGCAATCGCCGCGACGGCGCGGTCGAAGCGCTTTTCATCGGCACGCAGGACGTCGTTGCCGAGATGGTCCAGTCTTGCCGGCAAGGCCCGACCGCTGCCCGTGTCGACGACATCATTGAGGCCGACGCCGCTCTCGACGCGCGGTCGTGGCAGCGTCCCGGCGAGCGTTTCTCGGTGCTGCCCACGATGTAACCGCGATGATCGTCTGCTACACGACGCTCGCCAGCAGCGCCCAGCCCACCACCATGATGCGCGCGCCGTCGGCCCAGAACTTGGCCCCCTCATAACGGGCCCCGCTACGCCACACGCCGACCACCGCCGCCACGTTGTACGGCAGCGGCAGCACGAAGAGTGCGCCCACAACGATCATGGAAAAACCAGCGGACAGAGCCGCAAAGGTCGCGCCCGTCGTGAAGATGCACAACAGCGTCCCGTAGCCGAGAGCATATTCCCAAAACGCTTTGGCCAGTGGAAGTTCACCGCGCCAAAGGGCGGCAAGGCAGGACCAGGGCGCAGTGGCCTTCGCCTCCTCTGCCGTCATTCCGCCGGCCCCTCCACCTCGGTCGGGCCGAAGATCGCTTCGAACTCCCGCCGCATCACCGAGTCGACCTCGGCTGAAGTCACCGGCAGTCCGAGGTCGACAAGACTGGTGACGCCATAGCGCGGATCAGTGACGCCGCACGGCACGATCTCCGAGAAATGCGACAGGTCGGGTTCGACGTTGAGACTGATGCCATGCAGGGTGATCGAGCGGCGGACGCGGATGCCGATGGCGGCAATCTTGTCTTCGCGCCCCTCGCCCCTTTCCGGCCGGCGAACCCAGACCCCCACCCTCTCCTCGCGACGCTCGCCGCGCACGTTGAAAGCGCCGAGCGTATTGATGAGCCATTGCTCGAGACCGGCGACAAACAGGCGCACGTCCGCGCCGCGCCGCCTGAGATCGAGCATCGCATAGGCGATGCGCTGGCCCGGCCCGTGATAGGTCACCTGCCCGCCGCGGCCGGTCCGATGGACCGGAAACCGCGTGTTCTCGGCCGGCGTCTCGCCAGCGCTGGTGCCGGCCGTATAGAGCGGCGGATGCTCCAGCAGCCAGAGGCACTCGTCCGCCTCGCCGGCTGCGATGGCGGCCGCGCGCGCATCCATGAAGGCGACCGCTTCTTCATACGCCACGAGGTCATCGCTCACCCGCCACGCAACCGGCGCGCCGCCGGTCGGACGCAGCGCACTCAGTGGCAATGCCGACCGGTCATTAACCGGCCCGTAACCATACGCGTGCTCATTGTCAGTGGAGTTCAACATCAGTTCCGGGGCCGGCATTCGTGGCAACTATCGACAACGTGGCGATCGACATTGCGGTCGTCCTGGGCTCGACCACCATGCCGGTTCACCAGGTTCTCCGGCTCGGCCGCGGCGCCATCATCGAGCTTGATGCGAGCGAGCAGGAAGATGTTCAGATCCTCGCCAACAATATGCCGGTCG